>Ga0180219_1000032_pt1 | contig 264406 bp, 230 predicted proteins | sample eDN3rd30CBELigMG_FD_151338 | JGI IMG/M metagenome (GOLD analysis project Ga0180219, IMG submission 151338) | Enriched Miracle-Growth compost microbial communities from Emeryville, California, USA - eDNA 3rd pass 30_C BE-Lig MG (version 2)... ...
AGAGCTCATATCGACGGAATCGTTTGGCACCTCGATGTCGGCTCATCACATCCTGGGGCTGGAGCAGGTCCCAAGGGTTTGGCTGTTCGCCAATTAAAGTGGTACGTGAGCTGGGTTCAGAACGTCGCGAGACAGTTTGGTCCCTATCTGCCGTGGGCGTCGAAATTTGAGAGGAGTTGACCCTAGTACGAGAGGACCGGGTTGAACATACCTCTGGTGTACCAGTCGTTCTGCCAAGAGCGCAGCTGGGTAGCTATGTATGGACGGGATAACCGCTGAAAGCATCTAAGCGGGAAGCCTCCCTCAAGATAAGATTTCATCGAGCCGTGGAAGACCACCACGTTGATAGGCTGGGTGTGGAAGTGCGGTAACGCATGAAGCTAACCAGTCCTAATTGCTCTGTTCGCGCCTGAAAGTCCCACCATCAATGACAGCACTGATCAAGCGCCGTCATCATAGTGGATGATAAAGCCAGCACGGATGATCCTTCGATTAAAACCCTCCCTATGCGCCTGCTTCATTGCTTGGTGACCATAGCGTCAGTGACCCACTCGATCCCATCCCGAACTCGACCGTGAAACCTGACCGCGCCGATGGTACTGTTGCTCAAGCACCGGAAGAGTAGGTCGTCGCCAGGCATTGAAGCCGGCGCATAGCGGAAAAAAACTAAAACCCATTCACACACACAAAGAGAGCGGCCCAAAAGGCCGCTTTTTTTGTCCCTGGTCGCGCCCAATAGCGCAAACGTCGCGGGGTGGAGCAGCCCGGTAGCTCGTCAGGCTCATAACCTGAAGGTCGCAGGTTCAAATCCTGCCCCCGCAACCAACACCAGTGCAACCCCGTAGCCAACGCTGCGGGGTTTTCGCTTTTCCAGGCGCGGCCCGCTCCCGACCCGCCCGCTCCCATAGCCTCCCGGAATAGCATATGAGAAACGCGCCCCCGTCTCTCCACTACCCCCAGGCCCTCCCAATTAGAGTAAATCGAATCGCGGGGATGCCTTTTGAACCGAGTGTGTGATGCATGGAGTGCCGTCACGAAGGGGGTGGCGATGGGGTGGCGAGCGGGCCAGAGTTACTCTCAAGATTTGCGCGATCGAGTGCTGGGAGCGGTCGACGGTGGAATGGCGGTTGGGCGGGCCGCAGCACCGTTCCAGTCGAGCGTCGCCCATATCTACAAAGCGCTGATCCGGCGCCGGTTGGCCGGCGATGCCGGGATCAGTCCCAACCGCGGTCGTCCGCCGCGCAACTCCCGGGTGAGTAGAAACTGGCGCCGGTAGCGCTCATCCGCTCGTATCCTAACATCACGCTGGCGTAAAAGTCCATTTCTGAGAGGTGCTCGCCGGTGAAAAGCCCAGTGATCGCCAACAGGCGATGCTTAATCGCCTACTCGACAGGTTCAAAGGAAAGCTCACATCGTCCAAAGAGACGATCATCGCCAAGACGTCACAGACCGCCGTTGCCTGGGACATTGATGATCTGACCACGCGCGACATATCCCGCAAAGGAGAAGCAGGAGGACGAAATACTGACTACTGCTTTTGCCGATAGCCAAAAAATGACTCGCGGATGTACAGTTAGCGCGCTGCGATATTTGTTCAATCCAAACAAAATGTGCGAGCTATTTCCGTAGTCGGTCGGTGTGTTGGCCAGGCGCCCATGAGTTTTCGTCGCAGTTGAGAGACGAGCGAATCGAAGATTGAATAGCCCGCACTCCAAGCAGGAAGCGGGGGCACAAATTGAAGCTACTGACTTGCGTGTCAGTCATGCAACTGGCCGCATCGCACAGAGCAGTGTCCGGATAAGGGTGACCAAGCGCAAGCGTTCCCCTGAACTACTAGCTTTGCGGCTAACATGGGTAGCCCAAATGTTCGAAAGGCTCCTCGAAAAACTGTCACGAATGTCAGGCACGTTCGCGTCTGCCATATATGAGTCATATCAGATAAGATCGTATTTGGAGGCTTTTGTGGACACATTCGATCATATTGAAACGAAGGTGGAGAGGATCACTCCATCACTTGCCGCCGCGATGCTGGCGCGTGTCGCTGGCAATGGACGGGTCGACAAAATTACACAGCATGAATTTGAGCGTGACATGAGGGAAGGTCGATGGTTGCTTAACGGCGCTCCGATTATTTTCTCCGAGAGCGGCCATGTGCTTGATGGTCGCGCACGATTACATGCCTGTGTCGCGGCAAATATGCCCTTTGAGAGTTTGGTTGTCCGCGGCATTGCACATGATACGTTCGAAACAATCGATTCCGTTCGCAAACGAACGCTCGCGGATGTCTTGTCGATCCGGCAGGAAAAACATGGGCGCGCCCTGGCATCCGCTTTGCGCATCATCCGTGCCTATCAATCCGGCGCTGTTCCGGGTGCCAGTAAACCGCCAGCACCAATGGCTCTGTTGAGTGTATTGGAAGAAAATCCATCGATTCGAGACAGCGTTTTACCGGGGCTTCGCGGGATGCCATTGCTTCCGCATGGTTGCGCCATCGCAATACATTATTTCGCAAGTCGTATCGACGCTCCGAAAGCGGACCAGTTCCTGAGCGAGCTTGGAAATCCAGTCGTTGTGGATGAGAACTGCCCGGTGAACCGCCTGCGAGAAGTATTGAGCCGCCTTCGTGGGCAAGGAGGCGCACGTCGACAGACCTATGTAATCGCAATCGCCATTAAGGCCTGGAATTCCTATCGCCGGGGCCAGACCATAAAGCAGCTGCGCTATTCGCCCGAAGAAAAATTTCCACGATTTGAGACCGAGCCGGACTGGGGGCCCCTTAGCAGAACAGTTCCGCTTCCCGCCAAAACCGTTTCAAATTCCCACAAAATCGTGGTTCGCGTGGCGATGATTACACCCGATATGGCGGATGCGATGCTCGCCGATCGTGGACCCAATCGGCATGTGGCGGCTTCTGTAATAAACAAATACGCCCGAGATATGGCGGTCGGGCGATGGAAGCTAAACGGACAAACAATCAAGATTGCAAGCGATGGACGGTTGCTTGACGGCCAGCATCGGCTCGAAGCGGCGAAGAAGGCTAAGCAGCCGTTTCCTGCAATAATTGTGGAAGGACTTGCATCAGGTGTATTCAGTTCGTTGGACATCGGTCGCCGTCGCGCGATGTCAGATGTGCTGAGGGAACGGGGTGAGATCAATACAATTATTCTGGCATCGTCGCTCCGCTGGCTCTGGATGTTAAAGAATGGAGTGGTGCTTGCCGCTAATTCCTCGCCAACGAACAGCGAGCTTCTGGATGTCTTAGATGCGCATCCAGATATCCGCTTGAGTCTCCGTCACGTTGCGGCAATTCGTGACATTATGGGCAGCGGCATCGCGGCCGCCTTACACAGGAGTTTTGCAGAGGTTGATCCTGTCCGGGCGGACGAGTTTTTCGACCGGCTGATTGATGGTGTCCAACTTGCCGAGAACAGTCCAATCCGACGTTTGCGGGAGCGACTGATCAAAGCGCGCACCGCCAATCGCGTCCGTCTGCCCGAAGCTGAACGAATGGCGATCAGTATTAAGGCATGGAACGCGTATCGCGAGGAAAGACCTATGCAGCTTTTGCTATGGCGTAACAAAGGATTGGCGCGCGAACCTTTGCCGACAGTGAAGTGATGATGAAAGCACCGAAGAAAAGCAGCACTTTGTTTGCGCGTGTCGATCATCGGATGAAGGCAGACTTTAGGGACGCATGTCGGGAAGTTGGTGTAGACGAATCAGCACTTCTTCGCGCCCTTGCTGCGGCAACGATCGCGCTTCCGCCGGCAGCACGCACCGCTTTCCTTCGTTATCTTCTCCGGCAAGACGGTTAAGCGAAGCAAATTATATTCAGCGGCCAGAATGCTGGTGCGTGGTTAAACAAGTGAAAGCGTGAGGGCCGGATCTTCGTCATACGCCGAGCCGGCAGCGACTATTATCCCGGCAACTTCTAAGCGCTGCCTGTATCCGGGGACGCCCTTTCTGAAGAGGTCTGGTTCAAGACTGTCGCAGGAGGCGGTCTTTGAGCAGATGGGCACTGATAGACGGGCAAGGGAGTCGGCTTAAGCGACCTTCCCGGACAGATCGGAACACCGGGCCAAAGCGGCGTCGACAGTCGGCTGTTCCTTGACGCTATCCTGGAGATGGTGGGGCCTGTGGAGGGCGGGCAAGGTGGCTCGCCGGCGCGGCCCGCCAGAGATGTTTGGTAAGTGGACGGCGGTCCACCCCACCCGCGCACCAGGCTCGCAGGCGGTCTTAGATTATGCAACTTGCCGTTGAAGCTGCTTGAGGTGATATGATCGCCGGCCCGATGCGGAAGGGAAGAGCGCCCGCTTCAGCAAGAAAAGCCGCGAGGCTGCTAATCCTTTCTTTACCATGACCTGGTTAACAATCTGGTCATGACTGCCATCAGCTCCCTCAGCACGACCCAGATCCTGTCGCTGTCGACATCCACCGTCAGCCAGTGGGGCAGCAACGACGTGGAATCCTTGAGCTATTCGCAGGTGAGTGCGCTCACCCAGGCGCAGGTCGCCGCGTTGAGCAGCGAGGCCTTTTCCGCTTTCTCGAATGCGCAGCTCGCTTCCCTGTCGACCAAGGCGACAGCCGCGCTAACGGTCGAGCAACTGGCGACGCTTTCGACCGACAAGATCGCCAGCCTCACCCGTTCGCAAGTCGCGTCGCTTACCACCGCCCAGCTTTCCAGCCTGACGGCCGCACAGGTCGAGGCGCTCACTCCCACGCAGATCGGGGGCCTCAATGCGCGCCAGTTGGCGGCATTGACCGCCGAGACGCTCTCCACCTTTTCTACCGATGACATCGCGGCGATCGGCACGGCGGGGATATCCGGCCTTTCGGCCACCGCCATCGCCGCGCTCAGCGCCGAGCAGATAGCCGCCTTCACCCCTGCACAGATAGCGGCGCTCAAGCCTGCCCAGATCGGTGCGCTGACCACCACGCAGGTGCAGGCGCTCAGCAGCGCGCAGGTCGCCAAGCTCGGCGCGACGCAGGTGGCGGCGCTTTCCACGGCCGCAATTTCCGCCCTTTCCACCGACCAGATCGGCGCCCTCAGCACCAAGGCGCTGGGCGGCCTGTCCGTAACCCAGATGGCCGCGCTGTCGGTCAGCCAGGTCGCGGCGCTTTCCACCAGCCAGATTGCGGCGCTCAGCGCGAAGCAGGTGGGCGCTCTCTCTTCCGATGTGATCGCCAGCCTGACGCCCGAACGGATCGCGGCGATCAGCACGACCGGCATTGGCGGGCTTTCCGCCGCCACCGTCGCAACCCTGACGCCCGAGCAGATGGCTGCGCTCAGCAAGCAGCAGATCGCCAAGCTGACCACCGCGCAGACCGCGGCGATCACGCCGGCGCAGATCGCGGGCTGGAACGCGACGCAGATCGGTGCGCTGAGCAGCGCGCAACTGGCGACATTGCCGGTCGATACGCTGTCCTCGCTGTCGGTCGAGCAGATCGCTGCCCTCACGCCCAAGGCCATTGCGGGTCTGACGACGACGCAGGCCGGTGCGCTCACCTCCGCGCAGGTCGGCAGCCTGAGCGCGTCCCAGAGCGCCAGCCTCACCGCCAAGCAACTGGCCGCCTTTTCCACGGAAGGGCTGGCCGCGCTCTCGCCGACGGCGCTTGCCGGGGTGATCCCGACGGCGCTCTCGGGCCTTTCCGCCGATCAGGTCGCGAGCCTTTCGACCGACCAGATCGCGGCGCTTTCGGCCAAGCAGGTCGCCGGTCTCAAGGTCGCGCAGATCGCTGGCCTCACCCCATCGCAGGTCGCCGCGCTGAGCAGCACGCAGATCGGCGCGCTGAGCAGTGTGCAGGCCGCCGCGCTCGGCACCGACAAGATCGCAGGCCTTTCCACCAGCCAGATCGCCGCGCTGCAACCCAGCGCCATCGCCGGTTTGACCACCGACCAGATCGGGGCGCTGTCGATCGATCAGCTGGATGCGTTGAGCACAACCCAGGTCGCGGCCCTGACCGCCAAGCAGATTGCGGTTATCCCTTCCACCGTGATCGCGACATTTTCCCCCGCCAAGATCGCGGCGATCAAGAGCACGGCGATTTCCGGGCTGACCACGGAGCAGATGAGCGGCCTTTCCGGCGAGCAGATCGCGAGCCTGACCACCGACCAGATCAAGACGCTGAAGGCGACCCAGTTCGCCGCGCTGTCGCCGGATCAGCTGGAAAAGCTCGGCACCGCCCAGATGGGGGTGGTAACCGCTTCCCAGATGGCCGCGCTGTCGACCGATCAGCTGGCGGCGCTGTCGCCCGAACAGATTACCGCGCTGGCGCCCAAAGCGGTTGCCGGCCTTACCGCCACCCAGTTCGCCGCCTTGTCGGTGGAGCAGGTCGAGGCGCTGTCCGCGACGCAGATGAAATCCGTGACCGCGACGCAATTGGGGGCGCTGGGCACCGATGATGTGGCCGCGCTTTCGGCGGAGGATATCGCGGCGATCACCACGGGCGCGATTTCCGGACTAAGCACCGAAGCCGTTGCCGCGCTCAGCGCCGATCAGATCGCCAGCCTTTCCGCAAGCCAGATCACCGCGATGAAGGCGACGCAGATCGGCGCGCTGACACCCGCGCAGCTTGGCGCGCTCAGCACGACACAGATGGGTGCGCTCAGCGCGACGCAGGTCGCCACGATCGGCACCGAGGCGATTGCCCAGCTTTCCACGGATCAGATTTCGGGGCTGAGCGCCAAGGGGCTGGCCGGGCTGACGGCGACGCAGATCGCGGCAATGAGTTCAGCCCAGTTGCAGGCGCTCAGTTCCACCCAGATGGCGAAGCTCAGCGCGACGCAGGTCGGCGCCATCAGCACGGATAGCATCGCCAGCATTGCGACGGCGAATATTTCGGCGATGACCGCGGCTGCGGTCGCGGGCATGAGCGTGGACCAGATTTCCGTCCTGTCGCTCGATCAGATCGCCGCGCTCAGCACCACGCAGATCGCGGCGCTGAAGACCGGCCAGATGGCGGGCCTCACGCCTTCGCAGATGGAGGCTTTCTCCGCTACGCAGCTGGCGAGCCTCTCCTCCGCGCAGATGGCGGCTTTGCCCGTGGCGGCGGTATCGGCCCTGTCCACCGATCAGGTGGCGGCGCTTTCGACCAAGGCGGTGGCGGGCCTGACGGCCGATCAGATGAATGCGCTCTCGATCGATCAGATCGGCGCGTTCACCAGTACGCAGATTGCCGCGCTGACCGCCACCCAGACGGCGGCGCTCACCCCCGAGACGATGCGCCTGTTTTCGGCGAGCGAGATCGCCTCACTGAGCGCGACCGCTATAGCGGGCCTGTCCGATGCGAGCGTCGCGGCGCTGGAGCCGGATCAGGTCGCCACGCTGACGACGACGCAAATAGCCGCGCTCAAGACCAACCAGATAGCCATGCTGTCGCCCACGCAGGTGGCGAAATTCTCGACCAGCCAGATCGGGGCGCTCGGCGCGACGCAGGCGGCGGCGCTGACCACCGGCAGCATCGCAGCCCTGTCCACCGATCAGGTGGCGGCGCTTTCGGCCAAGGCGGTGGCGGGGCTGACCGCCAGCCAGATCGGCGCGCTGTCGGTGGGCCAGGTCGATGCGCTCTCGACCAGCCAGATCGGGGCATTGACGGCGACGCAGATGGGCGCGCTTACCCCGGACATGCTGCGGACCTTTTCGGATACGGATATCGCCGCGATCAGCGCGAGCGCCATTTCCGGCCTGTCGGCGGAAACATTCGCGACGCTGGACCAGACCCAGAGCGCGGCGCTGACGGCGAGCCAGATCGCCGCGCTTAGCCCCGGCCAGTTGACGCAATTGCCGGTTTCGCAGATCAAGGCGTTCACGACGACCCAGATGGCGGCGCTGACGGCGAGCCAGATCGCGGCCTTGCCCGCCGATACGGTCGCCGCCTTCTCCGTGGAGCAGGTGAGCGCGCTCAGCGCCAAGGGGGTGGCGGGCCTGACCGCGGAACAGGTCGCGATGCTCAGCGCGGCGCAGGTGCAGGGGCTGACCACCACCCAGATCGCCGCGCTCGGATCAACGCAGGTGGCGGCGCTGTCGGCCGACGCCCGCGCGACCTTCGACGCCACCGATATGGCGGCGCTCACCACGTCCGCGCTGGCCGGTCTTTCCGCTGCCGCGATCGCGTCCTTGTCCAACGACCAGATTGCGGGGCTGACCGCCAAGCAGATCGCGGCGCTGCAAAGCACGCAGACGGGCGCGCTCACCGCATCCCAGATTGCCGCCTTGTCGACGACGCAGGTGCAGGGGCTGACCGCGACGCAGATCGCCACGCTCCAGCCCACGGCGCTGTCCGGCCTTTCCGACGAGCAGATCGCCGTCATCGGCACCAGTGCGATCACCGGCCTCACCACCAACCAGCTCGCCGCGCTGACGACCGGGCAGGTTTCGGCATTTTCGGCCAAGCAGATCGCCGCGCTTTCCCAGACGCAGATCGCCGCGCTCAGCCCCGCCCAACTCGGCGCCTTCTCTACCGAGGATATCGCCGCGATCAGCGCCAGCGCCATTTCCGGCCTGTCGGCGAATATGATCGCGTCGCTGGATGACGAGCAGACGGCGGCCCTGACCGCCAGCCAGATGGGTGGCCTCAGCTATTATCAGATACGCGCGCTCAGCAGCGAGCAGATCGGCGTCCTTTCCACCACGCAGGTCGGCGCGCTGACGGCGGTGCAGATCGCCGCGCTCGGCACCGACAAGATCGGCGCGCTTTCGCCGACCCAGATCGCCGCGCTTTCCGCGAGCGCGATTTCAGGCCTCACCCCCGCGCAGATCGCCACGCTCACTTCCGAACAGGCCGAAGCGCTGACGCCTTCCCAGGTGGCGGGCTTGTCGGCCGATCAGATCGCGGCGTTCAGCGTCTCCAACCTGGCGACCTTCTCCAACGCCGATATCGCGGCGATCAGCAGCAGCGGGCTGGCCGGCCTTTCGACGGCTGATATTGCCGGGCTTTCCACATCCCAGTTGCAATCCTTGACCGCCCAGCAGCAGCAATCGCTCAACACGCAGCAGATTTCCGCGATTATCGCGGCCTATCAGGCGCATAGCGGGTAAAGATCACCGGCCTGCCGCGACGGTCGCGCCGTCCATTTCCTCATCAAAGGGGCCTTTGCCGAAGATATTTCCCGCCGGGAAATAGCGGCAGACGAGATATTCATAGTTGCGGCCATCGCCCAGCGCGCAGCCCAGCCTGCGCGTGCCGCGCCAGATCATCTGGGTATAATGGCCGACATCCTGCCAGCGCCCGTTGGTGCTGAAATCGGGCAGCCGGGCGCCGCTTCTGAAATATTTCTTCTCGTCGAGGAAAGAGTCGACCATCACTTCATAGCTGTAGAGGCGGCGTGGTCCCATCCACAGATTTTCGCCGCTCGCTATGGCCCGTGTCGCCTTGGCCGAATGGCGGAAAAGGGCGGTGCGGGCCATCTGGTCGGCATATTGCGCCGCATCGGCGGCGAGCGCCGAGTCCCATATCAGCGGCGGCAGATCGAACCGGCGGCGCTCCTGATTATGGACGGAGAGCATCACGTCGCGCAAAAGCCGGTCGGATCGTTCCGCTTCCTTCATGCCATAATAAGCGGCGGATCTGACCGTTGAGCTTTGCGAGGGGGAGGGCGTCCTTCCATAGGATGCCGGAGCCGTTGCCTTCCGGGCTTTTACCGGCGCGTCCACGGCAGGGAGGCCGAACGCCAGCAGGACCGCAAGCCCGGCCTTGCCCAGAGCCTTCGCCCCGTCGCCTTCGTTCCTGCCTTTTTCCTGCCCCCGAAGTCCGCGCCCGTCCCGCCGGTTGTTCCGCATAATCCGTGCTTCGACCCTTTTTGTCCCGGCATTGCCATATGGCGCGGACGGGAGGTCTGTCCATGGCAATGCGACGGGCCGCTCATCGCAAAGCGGGGACGGCGGAACCAAAAGCGCGCACAGGCATTGATGCTGCACCTGTCCCGGATGGCGCATTTTCTGCAAGGATTCCGTGTGGTGCACGGCTTTTCCTTCAGGTCCAGCTTCCCGATCTGAAGAGAGGTCGATGCCCTATTCCAACCAGCCTCCCGTCATTCGTCGGCCGCTTCTGGACGCACAGCATCTTGTCGAGGTGGCGCGGCAACTGATGTTCGTGCCCGAAGTCATATTGTTCGGCTTTCTGCCCGGACATGACTTCAACATCAGGCGACGCGAGGCCGAGCAGCGGGCGCAGACGCTGGATGCGTTGCGCGCGGTCGGCGAAAATCAGCATATCACCCCCGCGACCGAATGGCTGATCGACAATCATCATGTGATCAGCGAGGCCTACCGCCATCTCCATCGCGATCTCAACGCCCGCTTCCTGCGCAGCCTGCCCAAAGTGCAGGTGGCGGGCAACGGCGCGATCCCCCGCGCGTTCGCGCTGGGGTGGGAATATGTGGCGCTGTCCGACAGCCATCTGGGGGAGGCGAGCCTCGCCGAATTCGTGAAGGCGGCGCAGGGGATCGACTGGCTGACGATCGGTGAGCTGTGGGCGCTGCCCTCGATGCTGCGCTTCGTGTTGCTGGAAAATATCCTGCGCCTCAGCCGGCGGACCCATGATGCACGGATGGACCGGCTGCGGGCCAATGCCGATGCCGATCGGCTTCTGGGGGTGGGGGAGGACGCCGGAAAGGGCGTCGAAGGAAAGGGCGCGGACGATTTCGACCGGATCGTCCTGGATGAACATCTGCGGCGCATCCCCTATGCGGCCCAGCTCATCTACCGGTTGCATGATGGTTTCTCCAGCTCGGCGGCCACTATCGCCCGGCTGTCCGAACGGCTGGCCGCCTTCGACCTGACCCCGGAAAAGGTGCTCGCCGATGAGCAGATGCGGCAGGCTTCCGGCACCATAACGGCGGGCAATATCATCCGTTCGCTGCGCTGGATCGACGAGCATGACTGGCAGGAATGGTTCGAGGCGTTCAGCCGTGTCGAGGCGCTGCTGCATCGTGATCCCGACCATGCGCGGCTCTCCCCCGAAACGCGGAATGCCGTGCGTGACCGGATCGAGATGATTTCCCGCCATTCGCCGCATTCCCAGTTCGAGATCGCCGAACGGGTGGTCGACTGGGCGCAGGCGCGGGGGGAGATATCCTCCTCGGTCCTGCTTGGTCCGCTTCGCGCCGGGTTCGAGCGGGAACAGGGCTATCGCAGGCCGCTGCGGGAACGCATCGTGCGCGCGGCCTCGCGCGGGGGCATCGCCTCTTTCGTGATTCCCACCATCCTCATCACGGCGGCCATGCTTGCCCTTGCCGCGCTGGTGATCCCGCCGGGCTATGCGCACGCATTGCGGTTCCTGCTGCTGTTGCTCTTCCTGCCCGCCGCCTATGATGTCGCGCGGGCGCTTGTCACCTTCATCGCCGTGCGCCTGTTGCCGCCGCTGGTGCTGCCGTCCTTCGGTTTCAAGGAGGGCATTCCCGAGGAAGAGCGCACGCTGGTCGTCATTCCCTGCCTGCTCACCGATTTCGATACGATAGACGATCTGACGGATCGGCTGGAGGCGCACTGGCTCGCCAATCCTGACCGGGCGCTGCATTTCGCGCTGCTGACCGACTGGACCGACGCCGCGGAGGAAACAGTGCCGCGCGATGCCGAAATGCTGGCGCGGGCAAGGCAGTGCATCGACCACCTCGCGGAAAAATATGCGCATACCGGCCATCGCTTCTACCTGCTGCATCGCAAGCGGCAATGGAATCCGCAGGAAGGCGTCTGGATGGGGTGGGAGCGCAAGCGCGGCAAGCTTGCGGAGCTGAACCTGCTGCTGCGCGGTGCGAACGACACCAGCTTCATGGATACCGGGCCGCGCCCGCCGGAGGGGATACGCTATGTCGTCACCCTCGATGCCGATACCCGGATGCCGCGCGACACGGTGCGCGCGCTGGTCGGCATGATGGCCCATCCGGTCAATCGCCCGGTCTATGATGCGGCGGCGCGCCGGGTCGTGCGCGGCCATGGGTTGATCCAGCCCCGGGTGTCGCCTTCGCTGACGGTGGGGCATGAGGCGTCGATCTTCCAGCGCATCTCTTCGCGAGAGCGCGGCCTCGACCAATATATGTTCCCGGCCTCCGACCTGTATCAGGATCTGCTGGATCAGGGCACCTATACCGGCAAGGGCATTTATGAGGTCGATGCCTTCACCGCCGCCGCTGAGCCGGGCATCCGTGAGAACAGCGTGCTCAGCCATGACCTGATCGAGGGGGCATGGCTGCGCGCGGCGCTGGCGAGCAATGCCCAACTGATCGAGGATTATCCCCAGCGGTTCGATGTCGATCTCGCCCGCCAGCATCGCTGGGCGCGAGGCGACTGGCAGTTGCTGCCCTATCTGCTCGATCCCCGTAACGGGCTGGACGCGCTCGCGCGGTATCGCATGCTCGACAATATGCGGCGCAGCCTGATGCCCGCGCTGCTGCTGCTCGCGGGGCTGATCGGCGTGCTGACCATGGCCTTTGGCGATGCGTTGCTGTGGCTGTCGCTGCTCGCCCTGCCGGTCGGCCTCGCGCAGCTGATGGAATGGGCGATGGGGCTGGTGCCGCGAGAGGCCGGCGTGCCGCTGGCGCGCCATGTCGCGGTGACGGTCGAGGAGCTGTTCGGGGAGATCGTGGCCTTTCTGCTGCGGGTCGCCCTGCTGCCGCAAATGGCGTGGAGCCTTGGCGATGCCATCGCGCGCAGCCTCTATCGCACCTATGTCTCGCATAGGAAGATGCTGGAATGGACGCCCGTCGCCGAAGTGAGGCGCAGCCGGTCGCAACTGGCGGGCATGATCTGGCGGATGCGCGGGGGATGCATCCTCGCGCTCGCGGTGCTGGTGCTGGTGCTGGTTTTCGCGCCGTCCAACATCATGCTGATCGCGGGGCTGGTGCCGTTGTGGCTGGCGGCCCCGGTCATCGCCTGGGTGACGTCCCTTCCGCTGCATTCGGAAGAGAATGTGCCGCTCAACCATGGCGAGCGGCAGGAATGGCGATCGGCCGCGCGGCTGATCTGGCGCTATTTCGAGACTTTCGTGACGGCGGAGAACAACCATCTGCCGCCCGACAATTATCAGGACGAGCCAGCGCCCAAGCTCGCCACGCGGACCTCGCCCACCAATATCGGCCTTTATCTGCTGTCGGTGGTGAGCGCGCGGGAGTTCCACTGGATATCGCTTGCCGAGGCGCTCGACCGCATCGAGGCGACGCTGGGGACGGTCGCGCGGATGGAGCATTATCGCGGCCATCTGTTCAACTGGTATGCGACCGATACGCTGGAACCGCTGCTGCCGCGCTATGTCTCCACCGTCGATAGCGGCAATCTGGCGGGGCATCTGGTCACGCTGGCCTCGACCTTGCGGGAATGGGCGAGGGCGCCCGCGCTCGCGCTGCTGTCCGACCTTTCCGGCGCGGTCGATGCGCTGGGCGTGTTGCGCGGGCTGCACCGGGATGCGCGGCCGGAACGGCGGATGCTGCGGCCGCTCCATGCCCGCATCGGCGAGTGGATCGATGGCCTCTCGCGCAGCCTGCTTTCCGCGGTGACAGAGCCGCATATGGCGCCCGCGCTCGCCCATGATTACGCGCTCGCCGCGCGTGGCCTCGACGATCTCATCAAGGTATTGCAGGCCGAGGCTCCCGGCCCGGCGAGCGATGAGCTGGCCTGGTGGAGCGGCGCTCTGGTGCGCTGCTGCACGCAGGCGGCGGCCGGGGATTCGGCTTCGCTCGGCGATCTCGGGCGGCTGTCAGGGCGCATGGAGGCGCTGGCGGAAACCGCCCGCCGCTTCGCCTTCGAGATGAACTTTGCCTTCCTCTATGTCGAGGAGAAGCGGCTTTTCACCATCGGCTATCGTATCGCGGAGGGGGAGCAGGACGGCAGCTGCTATGATCTGCTGGCATCCGAAGCGCGGCTGTCCTCGCTGTTCGCGATCGGCAAGGGCGATGTGCCCACCGAGCATTGGGGAAGGCTGGGGCGCCAGATGGTCGCCAAGTCCCATGGCAATGCGCTGGTCAGCTGGTCGGGCTGCCTGTTCGAATATCTGATGGCGCCGCTGGTGATGGAGGAACGCCCCGGATCGGTGCTGCACGAATCCGGCTCGGTCGCGATCGAGACGCAGATCCGCAGCGCGCGGCGGCAGGGCCTGCCGTGGGGCGTGTCGGAAAGCGCCTATAATGCGCGCGACGCGGAGATGAATTATCAATATTTCGCGTTCGGCGACCCGGCGCTGGCGCTCCGCCGCTGGCGCAAGGATGAACGGGTGGTGGCGCCCTATGCGACCTTCCTCGCCGCGCCCTTCCGGCCGCGCACTGCACTCGCCAATCTGAAGCGGCTTGCGGCGCTCGGCGCGCGGGGGCTTTACGGCTTTTATGACGCGATCGACTTCACCCCCGCCCGGGTGCCGGACGGGATGAAGGGGGCCGTGGTGCGCACTTTCATGGCCCATCATCAGGGCATCTGCCTGCTGGCGGTGGCCAATTGCCTGCTCAATGGCGTGCATCGCCGCCGCTTCCATGCCGATCCGGTGATCGAGAGCGTCTCCAGCCTACTCCAGCAGCGCGCGCCGCGCGAAGTGTCGCCGGTCAGCCGACAGATGACGGTGGTGGAGACCGAGGGGCGTTCGGGCGTCGTCGGCCCCGCCGTGGTGGAGGTGGCCGATGCCGCCGCCGCGCCCGATATCGTCGCGCTGATGTCTAACGGGCGGCAGAGTCTGCTCGTCAACGCGCGCGGGTCCGGCCGGGCGCGGATCGGCCGCACCGACATCACCCGCTGGCGTCCGGACCCGGTGGAGGACATATGGGGCGAGTTCCTGTTCCTGCGCGATGAGGAAACAGGCGCCTATTGGTCGGCGACGCCCGCGCCGGTCTTCGATCCCGATACGAGCTACAGCGCCCGCTTCCACGATTTCAAGGCGGAGTTCACCGCGACCGGCCATGATATCGTCTGCCAGTGCGAGATCATCCAGGCCGACGATCTCGATGCGCGCGGATGCCGGGTGCGGGTGCGCAATCTGTCCGGGCGCAAGCGCGATATCGACCTTGTTTCCTTCGCCGAGATCGCGCTTGACGACATAGAGGCTGACCGCGCCCATACCGCCTTTTCCCGCATGTTCATCGCGACCGAGGCGCGGCCGAGGGAAAGTCGTATCTTCGCGCGCCGGAACAAGCGCAAGCCCTCCGACCCGGATTTGCATCTGGTGCATTTCATTACCGGCGCCGGCGCGACGCTGGGCGCGCAGACCGACCGCTATGTCTTTCTGGGCCGGGGCGGCAGCATCGGCGCGCCCCGTGCCCTGCGCGGGGCAGGAGCGTTCGACGATCATGCAAGAGGGGAGGATTTCACGCTCGATCCCATCATGTCGCTGCTGCGCCGGCTGCGCCTGCAACCGGGCAAGGAGGCGGTGGTGGAGTTCTGGACCGTGACCGCCGACAGCCGGGGGGCAGTGGAGGCGGCGGCGGCGGTGCTGTCACAGCCCGACGCCTTCGAGCGGCAGCACCACATGGCCTGGACGCGCAGCCAGGTGCAGCTTCACCATGCCGGGATCGACCCGGCGGAAGCGGCGCTGTTCCGGCGCTATGCGTCCCTGCTCGGCTATCCCAGCGGCGCGCTGGCGCGCGGGCCGGGGGAAGGCAAGGCCGGGCCGCAATCGCTGCTCTGGCCCTTGTCGATCTCCGGCGACCGGCCGATCTTCCTGCTGCGCATCGATGATCCCACCGACCTGCCGATCATGGCGCAGGCGGTGCGGATGCAGGAATATTTCCGGATGCGCGGGCTGGATACCGATCTCGTTATCCTGAACGAGCAGCGCGCCAGCTATTCCGCCGACCTTCAGAACGCCATCAACGCCCAGTGCCAGGGCATGCAGTTGATCAATGCGCGGCCCTATGTCTTTACCGTGGAGGCCAATCGCGCAGGCGCGGAAAATCTTCAGGCGTTGCTGGCGGCGGCGGGCGTGGTGATCCATGCGCAAAATGGCCCGCTCTTCGAACAGATCGACCGGCTGCAATCGAAGGCGCTCGACCCACGCATCGGGAACCGGCCCCTCGATGCCGTGCAGGCGAACGCCCTGATGCAGGACTTTCCGGCCGAGGAGCTGCGCTTCTGGAACGGCAAGGGCGGGTTCGACAGCGACGGCAATTATGTGGTGCGCCTGCGCCATGGCGAGGCGACGCCGCAGCCCTGGATCAACGTGATCGCCCGTAGCGATTTCGGTTTCCATATCTCCGCCGAGGGCGCGGCCTATAGCTGGTCGCTCAATTCCCGCGATCATCAGCTGACGCCTTGGTCCAATGATTTCGTCGCCAATCCGATGGGGGAAGGCATCCTCCTCCGCGACCGCGCGACGGGTGCGCTGCATACCCCTTATGCCGGACTTTCGACGCAGGAAGGCGCGCTCTATGAATGCCGCCATGGGGCGGGCTGGACGCGCTTCCGGTCATGGTCGGGGCCGCTGGAGATCGAGGCGCTGCACAGCCTCGCGCCCGAGGGCAGGGAGCGGATCGTCGGCCTCCGCCTCAAGAACCGGGGCGCGCGTGAAATGGCGCTGGATGTCGGCCATTTCCTGATGCCGGTCATGGGGGGATCGCGGGCGCGCACCGCCGCCCATCTCGAACTGGACTATGATCGCGAGCGGCGGATGATCCTTTGCCGCAATCCCTATTCCATCGACTATCCCGGCGCGCTGCTCACCCTGTCGGTCGACGCGCGGGTGAGCGGTGTCTGCCTGTCACGGCCGCGCTGGCAGGGACGCAACCGCAGCCCGTCGCGGCCCTGCTGGTATGATATGGTCGCGAGCGGCAAGGTGGTCCTCGATACCGACAGCGATCCGCTGATGATGCTGGAAACCATGCTGACGCTCTATCCGGGCGAGCAGCGCGAGCTGACCTTCCGTCTTGGCGCAGACGATGCGCCGCCATCCCTTGCCAGCGCGCGGGAAGGGGCGGCGGCGCAGGAGCGGGAATGGCGGGATATCTTCGCCCATGTCGAGGTGGAGACGCCCGATCCGGCGTTCGACCTGATGGTGAACCGCTGGCTGCCCTATCAGGCGCTGGCCTGCCGCATCCGGGCGCGATCGGCCTTTTATCAGGCATCGGGCGCTTATGGTTTCCGCGATCAGTTGCAGGATACCTCGGCGATGCTGATCTACGACCCCGCTCTTGCCCGCGCGCAGCTCTGCAACGCGGCCGGGCGCCAGTTCGTGGAGGGCGACGTGCAGCATTGGTGGCTGCCCGGTTCGGGCGCCGGGGTGCGCACGATGATCGCCGACGATGTGGTGTGGCTCGGCCATATGCTGGCGCGCTATGTGACGGTGACGGGCGATCGCTCGATCCTGGATGAAAATATTGCCTTCCTCACCGGCCGCGCGCTGGAGCCGGGTGAGCATGACGCCTTTTTCACACCCGAACAGGCGGAGGAAAGCGCCACCCTCTATGACCATGCCGCGCGTGCGCTCGATCTCGCCATCGCGCGGACCGGGGCGGAGGGGCTGCCGCTGTTCCTGGGCGGGGACTGGAATGACGGTATGAACCGGGTGGGTGAGGGCGGCCGGGGGCAGTCGGTTTGGCTCGGCTGGTTCCTGTTCGCCACGCTGGCGATGATGGAGCCGATCGCCCGGTCGCGCGGGGAGGAGGCCCGCGCCGACATGTGGACCGCGCATCGGCAGGCGCTTTCGGCGGCGCTCGATCATGTGGCGTGGGATGGCCATTGGTATCTGCGCGGCCTTTATGATGACGGCACCCCGCTCGGCTCGCATCTTTCCGAGGAATGCAGGATCGATTCCATCGCGCAAAGCTGGTCGGTGATCTCTGGCGCGGGGCGGCCGGACCGGCAGGCAAAGGCGCTCGATGCAGCGCTCGCCGCGTTGGAGGACCGGGAGGTGGGGATTGCCCGCCTCTTCACCCCGCCTTTCCAGCATGAGCCGCGCGATCCCGGCTATATTCGCGGCTATCCGCCGGGCGTGCGCGAAAATGGCGGGCAATATACCCATGCCGCGATCTGGCTGGTGCAGGCGCTGAGCCTTGCCGGGCGCGCGGAGGATGCATGGCGGATATTCGACATGCTCAACCCGATCAACCACAGCCGCGATCCCGCATCGGCGCAGCTCTATCGCGGCGAGCCTTATGTGATCGCCGCCGATGTCTATGGCGAGGGCGCGAAAAGCGGCCGGGCGGGCTGGACATGGTATACCGGTTCGGCTGGCTGGCTGCACCGTGTCGCGGTCGAGCATATATTGGGGATCGGCATATGCGATGGCAAGGAATTGACCGTCGTGCCGGGTATCCCGGCGCACTGGCCCGGCTACAAGGCGCGGATCAGGATGGGGGATCGCCGCTGCGCGATAGAGGTGACGCGTGGAGGGGCGGGGGGCGACTGGACCGTCACCATCAGCTGAAGCCGGCATGATCCGGGCGAGAGGAGGCGCGTTCGCCTGCCTCTCGCCCGGTCCTTTCCGGCTGCACCCGGAAAGGCCCTACAGATGCCGCGCCAGATCATAGCCCTGCGCGATATTGGCGAAGATCGTGCCTGAATCCTCGCTCGTCATATCCGCCGCATCGCCGATCACATGGGTTTCGATACCGAGCTTCTCAGTCACTTCGGCCATGGCGCGGTCGGACTGGCGCGCATTGGCGAGGATGATTGTGTCGATGCCGGGCAGCTGCTGTCGTCCATCGGCCGTGGTGATCCAGATCGCGTCCTCGTCCAGCACCTCGAAATTGCGGAGCTTCTTGATGCGCTGGACGCCCTTGGCGATGATACGGCTGGTGAGATACCAGCGGTCGTTGGCCGCGAGCTTCGATGCGAAATGCGATCCTTCCTCCGCCACGAAAACGGCCGCGCCCTGTTCGGAAACATGGTCGGCGATCTGAAGGCCGATCTGCTCCCCGCCCAGCACGAGGATGGACTTGCCGACGTCCTCCCCCTGTTCCAGCAGGTCGTCGGCCATCAGCACGCGGACATTCTCCAGCGCATAGAGGGCGGTCATCATGTCCTGCGGCACGCTCGGCACGCTGCCGGTGGCGACCACCACCACATCGGGGGCGATTTCCCGGATCAGCGCTTCGGTGACTTCGGTATCGAGGCGAACGTCGACGCCCAGTTGCTCCAGCTGCCGCTCATACCAGGGGATGATGTCGCCGATTTCGTGACGGCCGGGGATGCGGCTGGCGAGGCGCACCTGCCCGCCGAGCCAGCCGCGCCTGTCGCACAGAATGACGGTGTGGCCGGAGAAGGCGGCGCGGCGGGCGGCCTCCATGCCGGAACAGCCCGCACCGATAACGAGGATGGTGCGCGGGTTGGCGGCCTTGTCGCCGGGAATGTCGACCAGCTCGGCCTCACGGTGCACGCGCGGATTGACGATGCAGCTCGTCTGCGGCGCCTCGCCGCGCATGATCGTGCGCATCTGCTGTTCAAGGCAGCCCCGGCAATCGGCGAGGCAGGGACGGATATCCCTGATCCGGTCGCTGCGCGCCTTTTCCACCAGTTCCGGGTCGGCGATCATCGGCCTCCCCATGGAAACGATATCGACCTTGCCGTCGCGCAGCAATTGCTCGGCCATCTCCACATTCTTGATCCGGCCGACGATCGACACCGGGATGGAGACGCATTTCTTGATCGCCTCGCCCAAATCGAGGAAACAGGCCTGCGGTTCGTAGAGCGGCGGCACGGTGAGGCGGGGCGATCCCATCACGCCTGCGGTGACGGAAAGATAATCCGCGCCCTCCGCCTCCAGGATCGGCGCGAGGCGGCAGGCGTCCGCCAGCTCCCAGCCGTTGCGCGGCAGATAATCGTCGCCGTTGATCTTGATGCCGACGGTGACGGCATCGCCGATGCGCCGCTTCACTTCCTGCATTATCTCCCGCACGAAGCGGGTGCGGTTTTCGAAACTGCCGCCATAGTCGTCGTCGCGATGGTTGAAATGCGGCGTGAGGAAGCTGCTGATCAGATAGCCATGGCCCGCATGGATCTCCACGAAATCGAACCCCGCCTCGGCGCAGCGTTCGGCGGCGATGCCGAATTGCCCGATGATCGACCGGATATCGGCGAGGGTCAGGATATGCAGTGCGCTTTGGGTGCTCTGGTCGCCGACCGCCTTGGCGGAGCCGCCGACGCCCGAGGGGGTGAGGAGGACGCTGCCCCCGGCCTGCACGCCGCCCTCCCACAGCTGGATGCCGAATTTGGTGTCATAGGCATGCACCGCCTCGACGAAGCGCTTCATCGGCGCCACCGACTCCGCTTCATAGAGCCGGATCGAGCTTTCCTTATATTTGGGGATATGGGGCGGGCCGAAGGGCTTGACCGCCGCGCCCGCACCGATGCCCATCATGCCGGGCCGGCTCTTCGCGCGTTCGACATAATAAGCGATCATCCGGTCGGTCGGATGCGCATTCTCATCCAGCGACGCCCCGCCCGCCATGCAGGACATGGCGAGGCGGTTGCGGATTTCCATCTTGCCGACCTTGAGCGGCCGGAAGGCATGTTCCAGGGGCATTCCGTTCTCTTTCTCTTATTATTCTATGCGTGACGGATCGCCTGGTTGCGCGGGCGATCCCATGGTTTTCAGGCCATTTCATTGGCCTTCATCAGGGTTTCCATGCGCTCGATCGCGTCGGCGAATTCGACCATGAAATCCTGCACCACGGTGCGCGCCGACTTCACCGAATCGACAAGGCCGATCGCCTGTCCGGTCCCCTGCGTCAGCAAGGCGCGAGCCTTGTCATTGCCGCCCGCGACGGACTTTTCGATCTGCTGGAAGGCGCGGTCGGTCAGCAGGTGCTGGAACGGCATGGGCAGCGGGTCCGGGGCGCCGGGCGCGGCCCATGCCTCGTTCCATGCGGATTTGAGCTGGCGCGCGAACTTGCCGGTCATCGCGCGAGACCGGATGGTGTCGCGCGACCGGGCCTCGATCAGGCGCTCGCGCAGCGGGTCGGATTGTTCCGATTCCATCGTCGGCAGCCAGACCGAGCCGGTCCATGCGCCATCGGCCCCCATCATCATCGCGGCGGCCATCTGCTGCCCGGTGGCGATGCCGCCTGCCGCGAGCACCGGCACCTTGCGCACCGCCTCGACCGTTTTCACCACCTCCGGCACCAACACCATGGTGGAAACCTCGCCGCAATGGGCGGCGGCTTCGGTGCCCTGCGCGACGATCACATCGACGCCCGCTTCCAGCTGGCGCAGCGTATGCCCCGCCGATCCCACCAGCGCGCCGACCAGCACGCCTTGCGCATGACAGGCCTCGACCATGAATTCCGGCGGTTTGCCGAGCGCATTGACGAACAGCCGGATCGGGTGGCGCAGGCCTTCCTCCACCATGCGCCGGGCGGTGTCGAAGAAATGGCCGATCTCATGGTCCTCATCGGCGGCGACCGGCATGTTCGGGTTGACGCCATGGCGTTCGAGCAATTCCCGCACGAACCTCTTGTGACCTTCGGGGATCATGGCCTCCAGCGTGCGGCTGGTCTGGCCCGCCGCCTCGCGGTTCGCCATATTTTCCGGCACCGCGATATCGAGGCCATAGGGCTTGCCGTCGACATGGGCGTCGATCCAGTCCAGTTCGATCTTCAGCTGTTCGGGCGTCACATGGCCGTTGGTCGCGCCGAACACGCCGAAGCCGCCCGCCTTGCTGACGGCGGCAACCACGTCGCGGCAATGGCTGAAGGCGAACAGCGGGAAATCGATTCCCAGCATATCGCAGATCGGGGTGCGCATTATGGGGTCCTCTCTTCTTGTCTCTTTGTCTCTGGCGTGATGCCGTCGCAGCGATGGTCCCGCGCAATCGATGCGAAAACCAGTGACCTATTTCCCGCTCCGGTGCGGAAAGGGCGCGGCGCTGCTACTCAGCCGGTCTGATCCATGCTAAGGTAGGATGCATAAGGAAGCGGTTCGGGAAGCGAGGATGACAAAGAGGCGCCCGTCGCAATGGCAGAGATTTCTCGTCCCGGACTGGCGTGACGATTATAAGCAGGCCGCCCGTATCGCGCAGCAGGTGGAAAGCGCGGTGCTCGACTCCGGCTGGCGCAGCGGTGAACCGATCGGGTCGATGAAGTCGCTGGAGGATCGCTTCTCCATCGGACGATCGGTGGCGCAGGAGGTGATCCGCCTGCTGGAGGTGCGCGGCGTGGTCCGCTTGCAGCGCGGGCAGCATGGCGGGTTGCTGGTGTCGCGGCCCCGGCTCGATCGCGTCGCCCTCACGCTCAGCCTCGCGGTGCTGCTGCAAGAGGCGAGCATTGCGAATCTGCTGGAAGCGCGGCGCATCGTCGACGCCAGCGTGGCGGGGTTGTTCCGCACATTGCCGCAGGCGAGCCGCATGGCGTTCCGGGCGGCGGAAACCGAATTCGCGGCCGCGCAGGGCGACAGGGAAAGCGCGCTTTCCCGCCATTATGATCTGCGCCATCGGCTCGCCCGCCATGTCGGCAATCCCGCGCTTTTGCTCTTCACCAAATGCCTGAACCAGCTGACTCTCGGCCTCTTGTCGGTCGGACCGGCACCGGCGGGCGGGGCCGGGGCGATCGCCGCGTTCGATCAGGCTTTCTCCCTGGCGGTGGAGACGGGCGATGAGGGCGAAGCGGATCGGGCATGCCGGGAGATCGACGCGCTGGCGCTGGACGCCTTTCCCCCTGCCGATGCGATCGGCCGCCATGTGGAGATCAACCGCATCGACACCCGCGCCCAGCCTGTCTCCAAATCGATCGAGATCGCCCGGTTATTGTCGCAGGAGGTGCTCGGCCGGGCGTGGGGCGCGGAGGAGCGCATCGGTTCGGAGGATGAACTGTGCGAGAAATTCGGCGTCGGACGCCTGACCTTCCGGCAGGCCGTGCGCGTGCTGGAGGAATTCGAGGTCGCCGAAATGCGGGCGGGGCGGGGCAATGGCCTGTTCCCCTGCGCGCGGCCCAGCCATATGCCCGCCGTCCGGATGGCGCATTGCTTCCTGGGATCGCGCCAGTTGAGCGGGCAGGGCTGGTGGCAGGCGATGCGAGCCGTGCAGGCGGGGCTGATCGACAGTGCGATAACGGCCTTCTCCCCCGATCAGCGGGAGGCGCTGCGGCCTGCGGTGATGGCGCTGGATGAGGAAAGCCATGTCGGCGGGATGCTCGACCGGGAAATGGAGATCATCCATCGCATATCGCGGCAGGTGCGCAATCCGCTCCTCTATCTCTTCTGGCAGATATTGCTCAGCTATCGCCAGCGTGTCTCCGTTCCGGCGGAAGGGAGAAATGGCGGGCTATGCGACCCCCTTGCGTTGGAAGGCCGCGCTTTTCTAAGGGATTTTGTTGATGGCAGGGCGGTGCCGGGGGCATTTTACGCGTTGCTTTCCCTGCCGCTGCATCCCGAATTGCGGGACTGGGTGACGCACCCGGCAGGCGGGGAGCAGCCCGCGATCGAAGCATTCATGCCACTGGGTTAGTCGCGCCCTTGCCGCGGGCGGGCGCGAAACCCGCGGCGGCGACGGGCTGGGCGTTGTTTTTCACGGGCGTGATCCGGTTTTCGGCATGGGCCTGCGTGATGCGGCTTCCGGGCGGGATGCTGGAGGTGAGCCAGACATTGCCGCCGATTTCGGAGCCGGCGCCGATGGTGATATGGCCGAGCAGGGTCGCGCCGGCATAGATCACCACGTCATCCTCGACGATGGGATGCCGCCGCTCGCCGCGCCCGGCGATGCCGTCCACGCCCAGCCTCAGGCTGCGCGCGCCGAGCGTCACGCCCTGATAGATGCGGACGCGCTTGCCGATCACCGCCGTCTCGCCGATCACCACGCCGGTGCCATGGTCGATGAAGAAGCTCTCCCCGATGGTCGCGCCGGGGTGGATATCGATGCCGGTCTTGCCATGCGCGATCTCGGAGATGATGCGCGCGACCAGCGGCGCGCCCAGACCATGGAGATGATGGGCGAGGCGGTGATGGATGATCGCCAGCATCGAGGGGTAGCAGATCAGCACCTCATCGACGCTGCGCGCCGCCGGATCGCCGAGAAAGGCGGCCTCCACATCGGTGTCGAGCAGCAGGCGCAGGTCGGGCAGCGCCGGCGCGAAGGCGGCGATGATCTCGGCCGCGCGGCTGTCGATCGCCTCGCTCGATATTTCCCGTGCGGAATAGATCAACTCCAGCCGGATCTGGCCGTAGAGGCGGGAGAGTGCGGTCTGGAGCGTCTGGGTGACGAAGGCGTCCTCATTGTGCAGGCGCACGAAGGCCGGCCCCAGACGCAGCGGAAACAATGCCCCGCACAGCGCCGCGACGATCTTGCTCAAATCCCCGCGGGAAGGGAAGCTATCCTCGCCATATTCCTCATGATAGGTCTGGCCGCGCCGCCAGTTTCGCCGGATCGATGACAGACGCGACACGATCGGTTCCAGATCATAATAGCCCTCCATCGGACCTTATCCTTGTTTCTGCAAAAAGAAGGCGCGACAGGCGCGGTTCAAAGGCCGAGCCGGTTCCAGAATTCTTCGGGCCTTATGGGCGCGCGGCCCGCCGCATCGGCCAGCCGGTGCGGAAACCAGGAAGAATGGGGCAGGGGAAGGGCGGGACGCCTTGCGGGGGCGGAACGGACACGGGACACGGAACGGTTCATTCGTATTCTCCTTGTTCGGAACACGAAGCCGGCGTTGTCGCTAGGGTTTCGTGCGCTTTAGCCGTTGGTGACGCGGAGCAAGCTGACATCCATCAAAAGCCGCGAGGCGCTGGGCCCGGATAAATCTCTACTAAAAGAATGGAGATATGTCGCACAATCCTTCTTTGCGCCGCCCAAAAAAAATCTTTTCCCGTCTCAGCCTTCGGCCTGATGGTCGGACAGAACTGGCTGGAGGTGGGTTCAGACGGCGGGATCTGGACGAAATCGCGCATGATTTCCGCCAATATCGATAGGCCCGACACCGAAGGCCAGCAAAGCTGAACCACGGTCAGGCAATGCATATGATAAAGAACGGGAGTCCGTCCGGTTCGATCTGGTCCCGATGATGATATTATCATTTGATATGATATGCCATACTGACGATTAAGAAGGACTCGGACGTGCCACCGCGATTGGAAAAGCGGGGCGCGCCGGGCGCGGGAGAGAGCCATGGATATGAAGGGTCGGGTTGCGTTCGTTACCGGGGGTGTTTCCGGGATAGGCTTCGGTATTGCGCGGGCCTTGCATGAGGCGGGCGCGCAGCTGGCGCTGAGCTATCGCGACGAGGCGATGAAGGCGCAGGCGGCGGACTGGTTCCGCCAGCAGGGTGGGGCGGAGCCGCTGTTCGTGCGCCTCGATGTCACCGATCGCGGGCGGTTTGTCGAGGTCGCGGACGAAGTGGAGAGCCGCTTCGGCAAGGTGCATATCCTCGTCAACAATGCGGGGGTCAGCGTCTTTGGCCCGACCGACGAGGCGAGCTATGCCGATTATGACTGGATCATGGGCGTCAATTTCGGCGGCGTGGTCAATGGCCTCGTCACCTTCCTGCCGCGCCTGAAGCGCCATGGCGAAGGCGGACATGTCGTCAATGTGGCGTCGATGGCCGCCTTTCTCGCCGGGCCGCAGGCGGGCATCTATACCGCGAGCAAATTCGCGGTGCGCGGCCTCACCGAATCGCTGCGCTATAATCTCGCGCCTTATGGGATCGGCGTTTCGCTGATGTGCCCCGGCCTCACCCGTACCAATGCGTGGAACTGCGCGCTCAAGCGGCCGGATGCCTTTGACGGCAGCGGTTTTGCCCCCGCCGACGCCACGGAGCTGGAGCAGTTCGGTACCGCCTTCGAACTGGGTATGGACCCGCTGGAGGTCGGGCGCAAGACGGTCGCGGGTATGGCGCGCAACGATGCGCTGATCCTGACCCACCCCGAATTTGCTGAGGATTTCCGCGAAATCTATGAAGCGAGCGTCGCCGCATTGCCCGATGAAGAGGCGCCGGAGGGACGGCTCCATATCGAGAAATTGCGGCGCGAGGCCAATCGCGCGGCGGCGGAAGGGGCGCTCATCGGGCTGGGCGATCTCACCTGATCCGCCCGCCCGTCATCCGCCTTTCCGTCATACCGGCGCGCTGAAGCGGCCCAGCGTCTCGACCATGCGCGGGTCGAAGATCGCGGCGATGGTGCGGGCATAGGGCGTTGCCTGCGGGCGCAGCCGCACCCGCCCGGCGCCGGTGATTATCAGCCCGCGCCGGGCAAATTCATCCAGCATGTCGCGCTGGGCGGGGGAGAGGCTGGGCGGCAGTTCGCCCTCGCCATGACAGAGGATAGCCTCGATCAGCGCGCCGTTAGACCGGCTGACGGCATCACGGATGACGCCCCGTTCCACCGGCAGCTTCCCCGTGGCGATGGCGCTGCGATATTGTCCCGCATTCTTGGCGTTCTGCGCATAGAGGCCCGGCAGCTGGCTGATCGCCGACGCGCCAAAGCCGATGAGGTGCTGCGCCCGGTCGTCGGTGAACCCCTGAAAATTGCGATGCAGCTGCGCCGTGCGCGCGGCGATCGCGAGAGGATCGCCCGGCCTCGCGAAATGATCGAAGCCCACCGCCTCATAGCCATGGGCGAGGAGGAAATCATAGCCCAGCGCCGCCATCGCGAAGCGCTCGCCCTCATGCGGCAGGGCGGCGGCATCGATCCGCCGCTGGCGGGGAAGGAGATGCGGCACATGGGCATAGCCGAACAGCGCGATGCGATCGGGTGAAAGGTCGATCGTGCGTTCGAGCGTCTGCATCAGGATGTCGCGGTCCTGATGCGGCAGGCCGTACATCAGGTCGAAATTGAGCGAGGTGATCCCGGCCTTGCGCAGCGCCTGCGTCAGCCGCTCGATATGATGGAGCGGCTGCACCCGGCCGATCGCCTCCTGCACCTGCGGGTCGAAGGTCTGCACACCCATGCTGGCATAGCGCACGCGGGTCGCCTGCATCACGTCGAGCCAGTCGTCGGAGACGTGGCGCGGGTCGATCTCGATCGAGACCAGCGGGTCCTCGGCATGGAAGGCGACCATCATGTCGCCGAGCAGGCGCACGAAGTCGAGCGGTTCTATCGCATTGGGACTGCCGCCCCCGAAGGCGATGCGCGCGACCCGGCCGCGCCCGCCGAGCAGGCCCGCGACCATCGCGATTTCCTCATGCAGCGCGTCGAGATAGGCGGCGAGGCGCGGGCGGCGGTTGGAACGGGCGGTGTTGCAGCCGCAATACCAGCAGATTTCCTCGCAAAAGGGGATGTGGACATAGAGCGAGAGCGGCGTGCCCGGCGCAACCTCTTCCAGCGCCTTGCGATACTGGTCGTCCCCGATACTGGCGTCGAAATCGGCCGCCGTGGGGTAGCTGGTATAGCGGGGCACCGGCCGCCGCAGAAGCTCTGGATAATGCGTCCACATGCGCACCGATGTGCAGGTGAACCGCCCCTCCGTCCTTGAGGAAGATCAAATTTCGATTTGCGGTCGGTCAAGGATTGTGCCGCGCAACAGGCCCAGAGGGAGGGAGCCGGTCCTCCGGGGCACGGACAAGAAAAGGGAATGGAGATTATCATGAACAGAAGGTTCGGATGGGCCGCCAGCGTCGCGATTCTGGCGATGGCGAGCATGCCCGTCACGGTTCAGGCGCAGGACGTGCAGGGGAAATGGCAGGTCAAGCTGCTCGGTACGGCGGTGCTGCCCGATGGCAAGATCACCAAGGTGATCACCAATGACGCTGGCGTGCCCGCCGGTACGCAGAGCAAGGCGAACGATAATGTCGTGCCGACGCTGGCGGTCGAATATTTCTTCACGCCCAATGTTTCGGTGGAGACGATCTGCTGCCTGACGCAGCATGATGTCGATGGCCGCGGCGCGCTGGCAAGCACGGAACTGGTCGCCGATGCGAAGATCCTGCCCGCCACGGTCACGCTCAAATATCATCTGCCGCTTGGCGCCATCAAACCCTATGTCGGCGCGGGACCGACCTATTTCATCTTCATTGATGAGAAATCGGGCGCCACCACCAAGGCGCTGGGTCTGACGAAGGCGCGGCTCAACGACAAGGTTGGCGCGGTGGTGCAGGCAGGTGTCGACGTGGCGCTGGGCGGCAGCGGCTTTGGCCTGTCGCTCGATGCCAAGCGCTATTTCGTGCGTCCGACCGCCCACTGGTTCGATGCCGACGGCACGGAATTGCTCGCCACCCGGCACAAGCTCGATCCCTGGGTGCTGAGCGCGGGCGTCAGCTACCGCTTCTGAACGCCCGGTTGCTGATTGCCGGCCGCTGATTGCTGTGGGGCCAGAGGCCGATCGTGGCCGCCTTTCGGTTGGGAGAGGCGGCCCCGTTCCCTTCCGATGGCTCAGCCCGGCAGCAGGCCAGCGGTCTGGACCAGCAACCACAGGCCGATGGCGAGGAAAAGCAGCGCGGCGATGATCCGCACGACATGGAGCGGCACCCGCTTGATGAGTTCATTGCCCAGAAACACGGCGGGCACATTGGCGATCATCATGCCGATGGTGGTTCCGGCCATCACCGGCAGCACGCTCTGGAAGCGCGCGCCCAGCGCGATGGTGGCGATCTGCGTCTTGTCGCCCATCTCGACCAGGAAGAAGGCGATCAGCGTGGTGAGAAACGCCCCGAAGCGCGGCGGCTTGCGATCCTCTTCCCCATCCAGCTTGTCGGGAATCAGCGTCCAGCCTGCCATCAGGATGAAGGACAGGGCGATCGCATAGCGGAACCATTGCCCGTCGAGCAGCGCGGCGGCCTGTTCGCCCACCAGCGCGGCGAGGAAATGATTGGCGAGCGTGGCGACAAAAATGCCCGCGACGATCGGCATGGGCCGCTTGAAGCGGGTGGCGAGCAGGATCGCGAGCAATTGCGTCTTGTCACCGATTTCGGCGAGCGCGACGACCGCGGTCGAAGTGAGGAAGGCTTCCAAATCTGGTCTCCGGGCCGGGCAATTCAAGAACGCAACAGCACTGCATTTCCCGCCCGGCCGGACGGAAATGCGGTGCCATTGGTCTCGCCCGAATGATCGCTCATTCCCTGTACGCCATGGCCTCTCGACCAAGTATGTTGACGTGCAGGCCCGCGCGCCTGTCTGCGCCGCGCGGCTGGCTACTCCCCAGATGACGGAAGCGCTTTAGGAATACTGGCGGAGATATGCAAGCCTTCCATGAGGGGGCCTGCCTATTGAGGGTTAGCGGTTGGCGGCGGCCATGTCGGTCAGCGCGGCGCGGTCGAGAATATCGATGCGGCGGCGATTGGGCAGGTCGATGATCTTCTGCGCCTTGAAATCGGTCAGGCGGCGGCTCACCGTTTCGATGGTAAGGCCCAATATGTCGGCGATCTGCTGGCGGCCGAAGGGCAGGTCGAAGCTGTTGACCGGGCCATCCGCGCCGCACCCGGCCGGGACCAGCCGTTCCGACATGTCGAGCAGGAAATTGGCGAGCTTCTCCGAGGCGGTCATGCGGCCGAGCAGCAGCAGCCAGCGGCGCGTGCGGTCGAGTTCGCCCAGCGTGCGTTCCAGCAGCTTATGCTCCAGTTCCGGATGCTCGCGGGCGAAGCGGTCGAAATCATGGCTGGAGAAGGTGCAGACATGCGCTTCCGTCATCGCCGTCACATTATGCTGCGCGCGTGCGCCGAAGGGACGGCCGATGAAATCGGACGGATAGACCACGCCGACGATCTGCTCCCGCCCGTCGCTGAGCGAGGTGGAGAGTTTCAGCACGCCGTCGATCACATTGGCGACCAGCATCGCATCCTCGCCTTCCCAGATCAGCGTTTGGCCCGGAACGAGATGATGGTGGCGGCCGATCCTGCCGAGCGTGCTGACCTCATCGGCCTCCAGCGCGGAGCAGATGGCGCGATTGCGCACGACGCATGTGGAGCAATGGTCCATGTCCGGCCTGTAGCAGCGCAAGCCCGCGCTGACAATCGCCCGGCGTAGATCCGCCGCGCGGGACTTGCATCGGGCGGGGAAGGCAGGGCATAGCCGCTGCCCTGTGCATTCCCCTGATCGAGGATCATCCCATGTCCATCCAGCCCACCCTTTATGGCATCCCCAATTGCGACACCATCAAGAAGGCGCGCAAATGGCTGGAGGAGAAGGGCGTTGCCTATGCCTTTCACGATTATAAGAAGGCGGGCATTGATGAGGCGCGGCTGCGCGGCTGGGCCGGGGAACTGGGCTGGGAGGTGCTGCTGAACAAGGCGGGGACGACCTTCCGCCAGTTGCCTGACGCCGACAAGCAGGGACTGGACGAGGACAAGGCGGTCGCGCTGATGCTCGCCAATCCGTCGATGATCAAGCGGCCGGTGCTCGATCTGGGCGACCGCCGGATCGTCGGTTTCAAGCCCGATATCTATGAGGCGGCCTTTTCCTGAGCGAAAAGGTTGAATTTTGCGTTTTTTGACGCAATGGTTCTTCCATGCTGTCCCAGAAAACCCGCTATGCCATCCGTGCCCTCCAACATCTGGCCGATCATTATGGAACTGGGCCGATCCCGCTCGCGGATATTTCGGAGACGCAGAATATTCCGGCCAAGTTTCTGACGGTGATTCTGTCGGAAATGTCGCGCGAGGGGCTGGTGGCGACGCAGCGCGGGCGAGAGGGCGGCTATTGGCTGGCGTTGGCGCCGGTCGATATCAGCTATGGCGATATCGTGCGGCTGACGCGCGGGTCGCTGGCGCTGGTGCCCTGCGCCAGCCGCTTCGCGCATGAAACCTGCAAGAACTGCCTGCCGGAAGAACAATGCCGCCTGCATCGGGTGATGCTGCGCGTGCGCGATGAAACCGCGAAGGTGCTGGATGGCATCAGCCTTGCCGAAAGCTTTCCCTTTCCGGAAGAAGCAGAGGAAGAGAGCGTCGGGTAAAGCCCGGCGAAACCCCGTCCGCCTCTCTGTGCTGGCCCTTTGCCTGCAAGGTCGCTAGAGAGGGGCCATGTCTACGACCTATACGCTCGATACATCGACCAGCCGCGCCAATCCCACCCCGGCGCCGCTGAAGCGCCTCACCGTGCCCGCGATCCAGCAGCGCAAGAAAGCGGGGCGAACGGATGAGCCGGTAGTGATGCTGACTGCCTATACCGCGCGGCAGGCGCAGTTGCTCGATCCGCATTGCGACCTGCTGCTGGTCGGCGATTCGCTGGGGCAGGTGATCTACGGTCTGCCCTCGACCGTGCCGGTCAGCCTCGAAATGATGTGCGCCCATGGCGCGGCGGTGGTGCGTGGCAGCTATCACAGCGTCGTCATCGTCGACATGCCGTTCGGCAGCTATGAAGCGTCGCCGCAGCAGGCGTTCGAGAGCGCGGCGCGGATCATGAAGGAAACCGGCTGCGCGGGCGTCAAGCTGGAAGGCGGCGAGGCGATGGCCGAGACGATCGCGTTCCTCACCCGCCGGGGCATTCCGGTGATGGCGCATGTCGGCCTCACCCCGCAGGCGGTCAATGCGCTGGGCGGCTATGGCGCGCGAGGGCGCAGCCAGGAAGAGCAGGACAAGATCGTCGCCGATGGTCTCGCCGTTGCCCGGGCAGGGGCTTTCTCTGTCGTGGCCGAGGGCGTGGTCGAGCCGATCGCCATCGCGTTGACCGAGCAGCTCCCGATCCCGGTGATCGGCATCGGCGCGTCCGCCCGCTGCGACGGGCAGGTGCTGGTGACCGAAGACATGCTGGGGCTGTTCGACCGGGTGCCGCGCTTCGTCAAGCGCTATGCCGACATGGCCGCGCTGATTTCCGACGCGGCGGGGCGCTATGCCGCCGAGGTGAAGGAGCGCAGCTTTCCGGGCGATGAACAGCTCTATCCGCTGAAAAAGTAGCTTGCGCGGGGCTGGTCTGCCGCTAAGGTCCGCGCCAATATGCCCTGCGTCGGCAGTGGTCCGGTCGCCCGTGTTTTTGGAGATATCCCTTGGCTGAAACGCCACCTTCTAATGAAGCCTTTTTCCGTGAAGTGGATGACGCCGTTCGTCAGGATCGGCTGGCCGGTTTCGGCAAGCGCTATGGGTTGTGGCTGATCGGCATTGTCGTCGTCGGACTGGCGGCCTTTGGCGGCTGGCTTTACTGGAACCATTATAGCCGGGAAGCTTCGGGCGCAGTCGCGGAGCAGGCACAGGCCGTGTTGCAGGCGGCGGCGACCGGCGGCCAGCCCGAGGCGGCGAAGCTCGCCGCGCTCGCCGAGGCGCGCCAGCCGGGTTATCGCGCGATGGCGCAGCTCACTCAGGCCGCGCTGGCGGTGAAGAAGGGCGACACCAAGGGCGCGGCCAAGCTATATGGCGACATTGCCGCCAATAGCGCTCTTGATCCGGCCTATCGCGATCTGGGCACCATTCGCCAGATCGCGCTCAGCTTCGATGAACTCCAGCCCCAGCAGGTCGTCGACCGGTTGAAGCCGCTGGCGGTCGAGGGCAATCCCTGGTTCGGCAGCGCCGCCGAAATGACCGCCATCGCCTATATGAAGATGGGCAAGAAGGAACTGGCCGGCCCCTTGTTCGCGGCGATCGCGCGCGACGGGAAGGCGCCCAGCTCCCTGCGCTCGCGCGCGCGGCAGATGGCGGGCCTGATGGGCGTCGATGCCGTTGATACCGACAAGAACGGGGCTGCGCAGGCCTCCGCACAGAATGAGGGTGATGATGCTGGTGAATGACGGGATGGGCGCGCGACACGCCATGGCGCGCGGGGCGCAGGTCGCGCTGCTGACGGTGGCGCTGGTGTCGCTTTCCGCCTGCGGGGTTTTCGGTGGCGGCAAGGACAAGCGCCCCAAGACGCCGGTGCTCGGCGACCGCGTGTCGATCCTTTCCAATGAGCGCGATGCAGAGGCCGATCCCACGCTGGCGACCGTGCCGGTTTCGCTGCCGGTCGCCTATGCGAACCCGGACTGGACGCAACCGGGCGGCAATGCCAGCAAGCTCATCGGCAATGTCGCGCTGGGCGATGCGCCGCACCAGCTGTGGAGCGCTTCCATCACGGGCAGCACCGCGCGCGCGCGCCTCGCCGCCTCGCCGGTGATCTCGGGCGGCAAGCTTTTCGTCATCGATGCCGATGCGCGGGTGATCGCGTTCAACGCGGAAACCGGCGCGCGCCTGTGGCAGACGGCGATGCCGGCCGAGGGCAATGGCCGCGCGCTGTTCGGCGGTGGCGTATCGGTGCAGGACGGGCGCGTGTTCGTGACCACGGGCGTGGGCGATGTCGCCGCCATGGATGCAGCGACCGGCGCGATCCAGTGGAAGGTGCGTCCCGGCGGCCCGCTGCGCGGTTCGCCGACGCTGGCCGACAGCCAGGTCTATGTGATGAGCCAGGACAACCAGATCTATGCGCTGTCGATGGCGGACGGCTCGACCGCATGGAGCGAGTCGGGCACGGTCGAGGCGACCGGCGTGTTCGGCGTCGCCGCTCCCGCCGCCATTCAGGGCACGGTGATCGCGGGCTTCAGCTCGGGTGAGCTGAACGCCTATCGCTATGAAAATGGCCGCAACCTGTGGGGCGACGCGCTTTCGCGCACCAGCATCTCGACCTCGGTGGCCTCGCTCGCCGATATCGACGCCGATCCGGTGGTCGATCGCGGCCGGGTGTTTGCCATCGGCCAGGGCGGCCGCATGGCCTCCTATGAACTGGTGTCGGGCCAGCGGCTGTGGGAAATCAACATTGCGGGCATTTCCACCCCGGCGGTTGTCGGCGAATGGGTGTTCGTCGTGACCGACGATGCGAAGCTGCTCTGCGTCGCGCGTGCCTCCGGCAAGATTCGCTGGATCAGCCAGTTGAAGCGCTGGCGCAACGAAAAGGGCCGCAAGGGGGCCGTGCGCTGGACCGGCCCGATCGTTGCGGGCGGGCGTCTGGTGCTGGTATCGACCGACAAGGATTTGCTCTATGTCGATCCGGCCGATGGTTCGGTGAAGCAGACCGTGGATACCGGGCGTGCCATGTCGCTCGGCCCGGTCGTCGCTAACAATATCTTGTATATTCTCTCTGATGACGGTCGCCTGACCGCCTATCGCTGAGGCGATCAGAGACCGAAAGAAGGAAAGGGGCGACATGCTGCCCATAGTTGCCATTGTCGGGCGGCCTAATGTCGGCAAATCCACGCTGTTCAACCGGCTCGTGGGCAAGAAGCTCGCGCTGGTCGATGACCAGCCGGGCGTGACCCGCGACCGGCGTGAAGGGGATGCCAATCTCCTCGGCCTCGAATTTCGCATCGTCGATACGGCGGGCTATGAGGATGAGGACCCGCAGAGCCTGCCGGGCCGGATGCGCAAGCAGACCGAGGCCGCGGTCGCCAGCGCCGATGTCGCGCTGTTCCTGTTCGACGCGCGCGCGGGCGTGAATCCGCTCGACGAGGAAATCGCCCGCTGGCTGCGCGGCAGCGATACGCCGGTGGTGCTCGCGGGCAACAAGTCGGAAGGCCGGGCGTCCGAGGATGGGCTGATGGAATCCTTCGCCCTTGGCCTTGGTGAGCCGATCGCGCTGTCCGCCGAGCATGGCCAGGGACTGGCCGATCTGTTTCAGGCGCTGCTGCCGCATATCGAGCGTGCGCAGGCGGAGCTGGAGGAGGCAGGCCTAGCCGGTGGCGAAGATGCGATCGACCCGGATGACGAGGATGCGCTCGACGCCGCGCCGCTGAAGCTCGCGATCGTCGGGCGGCCCAATGCGGGCAAATCGACGCTCATCAACAAGGTGATCGGCGAGGATCGCCTGATTACCGGGCCGGAAGCGGGCATCACCCGCGACAGCATCGCCATTGATCATATATGGACCGATCGCGACGGGCGGGAGCGGACCGTGCGCCTGATCGACACGGCTGGGATGCGCAAGCGCGCCAAGGTGCAGGACAAGCTCGAAAAGCTCGCCGTTGCCGATGGCTTGCACGCGGTCGATTTCGCCGAGGTCGTCGTGCTGCTGCTCGATGCCACCAAAGGGCTGGAGGCGCAGGATCTGCGTATCGCCGACAAGGTGTTGCAGGAAGGCCGCGCGCTCATCATCGGCCTTAATAAATGGGACGTGTCGGAAAATGGCTCGTCGCTCTATCAGGGCGTGCGCAAGGCGCTCGACGAGGGGCTGGCGCAGGTGAGGGGCGTGCCGCTCATCACCCTGTCCGGCGCGACCGGCAAGGGGATTGATGACCTCCTCACCGCCGCCTTCGAGGTGCGCCGCGTCTGGTCGCACCGCGTTTCGACGGGCCTGCTCAACCGCTGGTTCGAGTCTGCGCTGGAGGCAAACCCGCCGCCGGCGCCGGGCGGCAAGCGCATCAAGCTGCGCTATCTGACGCAGGCCAAGACGCGCCCGCCGGGCTTCGTGCTGTTCGGCACCCGGCTCGACCTGCTGCCGGAAAGCTATCAGCGCTATCTGGTGAACGGCATCCGCCGCGAACTGGGCTTTGGCGCGGTGCCGGTCCGGCTGATGCTGCGCTCTCCGAAAAATCCCTATAGCAAATGAGCGGCGCGTCGGGCGTCGACATGGGGATCGAGGTGGATGCGCGCGGGATGCGTTGCCCCTGGCCGGTGCTCCGTGCGGCAAAAGCGCTGCGAGAGCATGCCCGCATTCGCGTGCGCGCCGATGATCCCATCGCCGGGCGGGAATTGCAGGCGCTGGCGGCGGAACGGGGCTGGACCTTCGCCGTCGTGGAGGAGCATCTGTTCCGGCTGGAACGATCTTAGGGCGCATTTCCCGAGGCGTCAGATATTCCCGTCCGATGTGAAGCTGCTCTAAACCTTCCTTTACCCGATGCGGTTATGCTCGCCGCAAAGGGCCAAAGGGTAGAGGGCCAAAAGGCTTAAGGGAGGAGCGGAATGAGCATGGATGTCGACTTGCTCGACGGGCGGGAGCTGAACCGCGCACTGGATCAACTGGGCCAGAGCTTCCCGCGCATAGTGGGCTATTTCCGGGAAGATGGGGTCCATGCCGTCAGCACCGTCGAACGCGCCATGCGGGGGCGGGATGCCGCGGCCATCGTCACCCCTGCCCATCGGCTGAAGGGAGAGGCGCGCCAATTGGGTGCGCGCCTGCTGGGCGATCTGGCCGAACGGATCGAGATGACCGCGCGGCTCTGCATCGAACGGCGGACCGGGCTGGAGGATATGATCGCGGAAGTCGCCGAACTGAGGCCCTGCTTCGAGCGGACGCTGGAGGCGCTGGCCCGCGCGACCTATGACCGATCGCGCTCCTTGGCGGGGCGCGGTTCCGCGCCCGGTTTCGGCCGCAAGTCGTTCCTGTCCCTGCTGAGCCGCCCCTGATCTATCGCTTCATCGGTTGCAGGGAAAACAGCGTGAGGCTGCGCCAGAGCCACTCGACCGGGCCATAGCGGAAGCGGGCGAGCCATGGCTTCGACCAGAGCAGCATGATCGCCCAGACGAACGGCACGAGCAGATAGGCCTGCCAGCGCGCCAGTATCCCGAACAGTCCCAGCCCCCAGCCGTAGAAGAGCGCCGTCATCACCAGGCTTGTGCCGAGATAATTGGACAGCGCCATGCGGCCGACCGCCTCGACGCGGGCGAGGAAGGCGCTGGCCATGCGCCCGGAGAGGAACGCGAAGATCAGCGCCGCGACGCCGACGGTAAGCGGAATGCGGAAGAGCAGCGACCAGCAGAACACCACGCCGAAGGTCGTCACCGGGGCGAAGCCGCTCGCCCATGCCCACAGGCCCAGCGCGACCATCGGCGGCAGGCCGATGAGGAAGCAATGCCGCGCGGTCGCGACATATTGATCGCGAGGCCAGCTGCCGGAAAGAAAGCCGCCCTTCAGCATCGCCATGCCGAGCAGCAGGAAGCCCAGCACCTCCAGCCCCATATAATGCAGGCCCATCAGCGCCCAGTCGAAAGCCTCCCGCGCCTTGGCGGCGGCGATGCCGTTCCAGTCGCCGCGATGCAGGCTCACATCCGCCGCTACCCCGGCGCTGCCCGGTCGGCCGAGTTGGTCGAGCAGCTGGCCCGCGCGGGCAACGGCTTCCGCGCTGGCGCCGGGCGCATCCGCCGCGCCTGCGATATGGTAGATGTTCAGCATCGCCGCGATCAGCAGCAGCCCTTGCAGCGCGAAGGCGAGGAAGGCGAGCTTCACCAGTTGCAGCGGTTGCCTGCCCGTGAAGAACAGCGCGACCAGCCCCACAAGGGCATAGAGCATCAGGATATCGCCCCACCAGAGCAGCAGATAATGCGCCAGCCCGATCAGCGCGAGCCAGAAGCAGCGGATGACATGGCGCTGGCGTCCGTCGCCGCCCGCCATCTCGGTGCGGTCCATCAGCAACAGCATGCTCGCGCCGAACAGCAGGGCGAAAAGGCCGCGTATCTTGCCGTCGACGAGGACGAAGGAGAGAAGCCAGACAAGATGGTCGACCCATCCCGGCGCGCTTCCGTTCGCGGCCCAGGCATCGGGATTGATATAGGCGATCTCCGGCATCGAGAAGGCGACGATGTTCATCAGCAAAATGCCCATCACCGCCATGCCGCGCGCCATGTCGATCGCCCGGTTGCGTTCCTGCTCAGGGGTTTCGGAAAGGGAAGGGGTAACGGACATTATCGGTGCTTCACCTGAGAAGGAAATGGGAATAGGGGCTTTAGAATGATTTGGCACCGGAGGAAATGCTGCGTTGCACGCGTGGCCGTGGAAAAGGACGGATGAGCGAAGGCCGTCATGATCGCATCGGCAGGGCCTTCGGGTCGGCGGCCGATCATTATGACGACCATGCCGGGGTGCAACGGCTGGTCGCGCGCACGCTGGCGGATTTGCTGGCGCGCCAGCCGCTTCCTGCGCTGCGGGGGGACGATCGGCTGCGGATATTGGAGATAGGCTGCGGCACCGGCGCGCTGACCCGCGCGGTGCGGGCGCTGTTTCCGGAGGCGGAGATCATCGCCACCGATCTCGCGCCCGAAATGGTGGCGCTCGCGGCGCGCGGCGGGGATGTGGGCGCGCAATTTCTGGTGATGGACGGGGAGGCTCCCGCTTTTGACGGGCCGTGGTTCGACCTCATCATTTCGAGCCTCGCCTTCCAGTGGTTCACCGATCTTCCCCGCGCGCTCGATCGTCTGGCGGGCCTGTTGCGGCCGGGCGGGAGCCTGATGTTCGCGACCATGGCGCGTCGCAGTTTCGTCGAATGGCGGGCGGCGCATGAAGTCCATGGCCTGCGCGCGGGCACGCCGCTTTACCCCACGCTGGGGGAATTGCGCGCCCTGCTCGCGCGTCATGAGGATGCCTTTTTGTTCGATGAGGACTATGTGCAGGATTTCGGCGGCGCCAGGGGCCTGCTCGCGCACCTCAAGGGGATTGGCGCGACCGTCCCGGTGGAAGGGCGCACGCCGCTCAGCGCAGGGCAATTGCGGCAGGTGATGCGCAGCTATGACGAGGGCGGGGGCCGCTGCACCTATCATGTGGCCTATGCGCGGGTTACTCGACCCGCCGCAAGCCGGGTTGACAGATGATCCCCGTCACAGGCAGCAGGCCTCATGGATATCAGGTTGAAAGGATAAGAGAAATGGCGGGCAAGGGGTTCGGGATTGAACCTGTGATAAGGGATGCGCGGCCCGCCGATGCCCCGCTATTGGCGGAGTTGAAGCGCCGCACCTTTCGCGAGACTTTCGTCGAGGGGCCGATGGCGGTCGGCTATGCCGAGGATGATCTGCTTGCTTTCGAAGAGCAATGCTACAGCCCCGCCGCCATCGCTGCCGAGTTGGCCGATGCGGAGCGGCATCAGTGGGTGGCGGAGGACGAGAAGGGCGACCTCATCGCCTATGCCCATGCCGGGCCCTGCAAATTGCCGCATGAAGAAGCGCAAGCCGGCGAGGGCGAGATATATCAGCTGTATATCGTCGGAAGCTGGCAGGGGACGGGGCTGGGGCGCCGGTTGCTCGATCTGGCGACCGGCTGGCTGGAGGCGCATCGGCCGGGGCCGATCTGGATCGGCGTGTTTTCGGGGAATCTGCGCGCGCAGGCCATTTATGTGTCGCGCGGGTTCGTCAAGGTCGGTGAATATGATTTCAAGGTCGGCGACCATCGCGACCGGGAGTTCATCCTGAGGCGTGACCCGCGCTGAGAAAGGCCACGCTTGGCAATAGGGGGCAGCAATAGCGGAGGGGCGACTGCTGCAAGGTCCGCCCCTCCGCTGTTTTCGTCAGGCTTCGCCGTCCATCAGCGCCGGGAAGAAGCCTTCATGGGCGCTGCGCAGGTCATCGAGCGTCACCGCATGGTCGCTCTCCGCCAGTTCGAAGATCAGGCGATTGGCGCAGGTGCGGCCGATCGGCTGGACCTGCACGCCCGCCTTGTCGGCATCGGCAAGGAAAGCCGAGAGCGAGGCGTCGCTGACCGTGACGACATAGACGCCCTGATCTTCGGCGAAGAAGGCGCGGGCGTCGGCGAAGGGCGTGTCGGCATCATGCGACTGGATCATCGCGCCGACATTGCCGGCAAGCGCCATTTCCGCAACGGTGACGGCAATGCCGCCGTCCGACACGTCATGGCAGGCGGTGATCGCGCCATTGGCGATGTTCGCGCGGATGAAATCGCCGGTCTTGCGCTCGGCGGCGAGATCGACCGGGGGCGGCGGGCCGTCCTCGCGGCCATGGACTTCGCGCAGCCAGATGGACTGGCCGAGATGGCCCTTCCATGCGCCGACAGCGAGGATGATGTCGCCCGTGCCCTTGAAGGCGACGGTCGCGTTCTTCGTCCAGTCCTTCAGCAGGCCGATGCCGCCGATCGCCGGGGTCGGCAGGATCGCCGAACCGCCGCCGGTGGCCTTGGATTCATTGTAGAGCGAGACATTGCCCGACACGATCGGGAAGTCGAGCGCGCGGCAGGCGTCGCCCATGCCTTCGAGGCAGCCCACGAACTGCCCCATGATTTCCGGACGCTGCGGGTTGGCGAAGTTGAGGCAGTTGGTGATCGCGAGCGGCGTCGCGCCTACCGAAGTGATGTTGCGCCAGCATTCGGCGACCGCCTGCTTGCCGCCCTCGACCGGATCGGCGAAGCAATAGCGCGGGGTGCAGTCGGTGCTGATCGCCAGCGCCTTCTGCGTGCCGTGGATGCGGACCACGGCGGCGTCGCCACCGGGGGCCTGCACCGTGTCGGCGCCGACCTTATGGTCATATTGTTCCCAGATCCAGCGGCGCGACGCGATATCCGGACTGCCCATCAGCTTGACGAGATCGGCGCCGAGGTCCGTGCATTCCGGCGCGTCGGTTAGGGCGGCGCGCTTGGGCGTCGGCACATGCGGGCGATCGTAGAGCGGCGCGTCGTCGGCCAGCGGGGCGAGGGGGATGTCGCACACCGTCTCGCCATGATGGACGAGCACCATGCGGCCGGTATCGGTCACTTCGCCGATGACCGCGAAGTCGAGTTCCCACTTGCGGAAAATGGCTTCCGCGAAACCTTCCTTGCCGGGCTGGAGCACCATCAGCATGCGCTCCTGCGATTCGGAGAGCATCATCTCATAGGCGGTCATGCCGGTTTCGCGCTGCGGCACCTTGTCCATGTCGAGCCGGATGCCGACGCCACCCTTGGACGCCATTTCAACGCTGGAGGAGGTGAGGCCTGCCGCGCCCATGTCCTGAATGGCGACGATCGCGTCCGACGCCATCAGTTCGAGGCAGGCCTCGATCAGCAGCTTTTCGGTGAAGGGATCGCCCACCTGCACGGTCGGGCGCTTTTCTTCGCTGTCCTCGCCGAAGTCGGCGCTTGCCATGGTCGCGCCATGGATGCCGTCGCGGCCGGTCTTGGAACCGACATAGACGATCGGGTTGCCGATGCCGGAAGCGGCGCTGTAGAAAATCTTGTCGGTGTCGGCGACGCCCACCGTCATCGCGTTGACGAGGATGTTGCCATCGTAAGCCGGGTGGAAATTGACCTCGCCGCCGACAGTAGGCACGCCCACGCAATTGCCATAGCCGCCGATGCCGCGCACCACGCCGCTGATGAGGTGGCGCATCTTCGGATGGTCGGGCCGCCCGAAGCGCAGCGCGTTCATGTTCGCGACCGGGCGCGCGCCCATGGTGAACACGTCGCGCAAAATGCCGCCCACGCCCGTCGCCGCGCCCTGATAAGGCTCGATATAGCTCGGGTGGTTGTGGCTCTCCATCTTGAAGATCGCCGCCTGACCGTCGCCGATATCGACCACGCCCGCATTCTCGCCCGGCCCGCAGATCACCTGCGGCCCTTCGGTGGGCAGCTTCTTCAGGTGGATGCGGCTCGACTTGTAGGAGCAATGCTCCGACCACATGACGGAGAAGATGCCCAGTTCCGTCAGATTCGGTTCCCGGCCGAGCGCGTTCAGGACGCGATCATATTCCTCAGGGGAAAGGCCGTGTTCGGCGACGATTTCCGGGGTGATGGCGGCGGTTTTAGCTGTGTCGGTCATGGCATCGCCCATAGGAAATTTGGGCGCGGGTTGAAACAGCTTTTCCGCAGCCTGCCTCAATAAAATAGGGGCGGGCAATGAAATGGGCCGGATGATCGATCATCCGGCCCTGCTTTGGTTATAGAAAAGGGAGGGATCAGGCCTTGCAGGTCAGCGCGCCCTTGCCGGGCAGCTCGACCGAGACTTCGCTTTCCGCGCCGGTCAGCGACCAGCCGCCATCGGCCTTGAACGTTTTGCCGGTTTCGTCGGCGGTGAGCTTGGTGGCGACGCCTTCCTTCTCGGTGCGGATCATCACCGTCTTGTCGTCCGACATATAGTCGACATAGATCAGCGAGCTGTCCTTGCAGCGATAGGTCTTGCTCTTCTTCACCATCGGGGGAAGCTCGACCGGAGCGGCATTGTTCAGCTGATCCGCCATCGGATCGCCGGGGCCGCCGCCTACGACTTCGGGTTTGTCATTGCCGCAAGCCGAAACGGCCAGCAGCATGGGAAGGGCGATCAGGGAAAGTTTGAGTTTCATAACGGGCCTTCTTATGTGCAGTCGCAACATTGCTCGTCAATGCTTAAACTACCAATTATGTCCTAAATTTTACACCAGGTCCCGCATTCCGTACCTTTCATAAGGCAGGATGCCGTTTCTTGGGGAGGATGCCGCGGGCCGGGGCTTTTTTGCGCCCCGCGCGGCGGCGGCACTTGACCCCGCGACGGCGCGAGGCCAAAGCTGCGTCCATGGTCGAGCAACAAACCACTTCCGTTTCCCCGGCGCTGGACAGCCTTTCCTTTGAGGATGCGCTGCGCGAGCTGGAGATGATCGTGCAGAAGCTGGAACGTGGCGATGTGCCGCTCGATGATTCCATCGCCCTTTATACGCGCGGCGAGCAATTGCGCGCCCAGTGCCAGCAGCGCTTGGCCGATGCCGAGGCGCGGATCGAAAAGCTCACCGTCGCAGCGTCGGGCGTGCCGTCCGGCGTGCAGCCCTTCCGGGCCGACTGAGCCTGCCATGTCGGTGCGGGACGCCGCGATGACCGGGGATGCGAGGCTGCGCGCGATGTTGCAGGAGGCGATGCAGGACGTCGCGCGCGACATCGACAGGGCCTTCGATCTGGTGCTGGACCTGCCCGACGATCCGCGCCGCCGGTTGTTCGAGGCGATGCGCCATGCGGCGATGGGCGGCGGCAAGCGCATGCGTCCGCTGCTGGTGAAGGCGGCGGGGGAACTTTTCTCGCTCGATCGCGAACAGTTGATCCGCGTCGGCCTCGCGGTCGAATGCATCCATATCTATTCGCTGGTGCATGACGATCTGCCCGCGATGGACAATGACGATCTGCGCCATGGCAAGCCGAGCTGCCATCGTGCCTTTGACGAGGCGACGGCGATCCTCGCCGGGGACGGGCTTCACGATCTCGCCTTCGAGATAGTGGCGGATGAGCGCACCCATCCCGATCCCTTCGTGCGCTGCGAATTGGTGCGCCTGCTCGCACGCGCCAGCGGCCCGCACGGCATGGCGGGCGGCCAGATGATGGATATGGCGGCGGAGACGCAGACCTTCGACCTGTCGACCGTCACCCGCCTGCAACAGCTCAAGACCGGGGCGATCATCGGCTTCTGCATCGATGCCGCCGCCGTGATGGCGCATCTGCCGCCGGAGGGCCGCACCGGCCTTCACGGCTATGCGCATGATATCGGCCTGGCCTTCCAGATCGCCGACGATCTTCTCGATGTGGAAGGCGACGCCGATCTCGCGGGCAAGGCGCTCGGCAAGGACGCGGCGGCGGGCAAGCAGACCTTCGTGTCGCTGCTGGGCGCCGGGCAGGCGCGGCGGCAGGCCCATATGCTGGTCGAGCAGGCCAAGGCGCATCTTCACCACTATGATGCGCGCGCGGACCTGCTGCGCGCCATTGCTGATTATGTCATCGAGAGGGATCGCTGAAATCATGAGCGGCAGGCGCATTGGAGTTTACCCCGGTACTTTCGACCCGATCACGCTGGGCCATATGGATATCATCCGGCGCGGCGCGAAGCTGGTGGACCAGCTGATCATCGGGGTGACGACCAATCCCAGCAAATCGCCGATGTTCTCGCTGGAGGAACGGCTCGCCATCGTGCGCCGGGAATGCGCGGACCTGGGCGATGCGATCGAGGTGGTGGCGTTCGATTCCCTGCTGATGGATTTCGCCTCGGCGCAGGGAGCGAGCGTGATCGTGCGCGGCCTGCGCGCGGTCGCCGATTTCGAATATGAATATCAGATGGCCGGTATGAACCAGCAGATCAACGACAAGGTCGAGACGGTTTTCCTGATGGCCGACGTGTCGTTGCAACCGATTGCGTCGAGGCTGGTCAAGGAAATCGCGCTCTATGGCGGGCCGATCCATCGCTTCGTCAGCCCCCGTGTGCGGGAGGAAGTGGAGCAACGCGTCGAAAAAATCGGTCGCAAGGGCAGCCGTGCATGAGCATCACGCTCATTTTCGGTTCAGCCGCGCGCTTTTATCGCGCATAAGCGCGCAAGATTCGTTTCCGGAGACTGCCAGATCATGAAGCTCAGCCTGTTATTCCGTTCCCTGATGGCGGTGTTGCTGCTCGCAACCGCATCGGTCGTGAATGTCGCCCATGCGCAAGGGCAGGGGCAGGCCGATGAAATGGCGAAGGCCGAACGGTCCGCGCGCGCGCGCGAACAGGCGAAAGAGCTGGAAAAGGCCGGGACGACGGTCAAGACGCCCCCGGCCACGGTGCCGCGCGATCCGGCCAATATCTGGGTCTTGCAGCTCAGCAATGGCGGGACGGTGAAGATTCAGCTGCGGCCCGATGTTGCGCCCGGCCATGTCGCGCGAATCAAGGAACTGACCGGTCGCGGCTTCTATAACGGCCTCATTTTCCATCGCGTGATTGATGGCTTCATGGCGCAGGGCGGCGACCCCAAGGGCGACGGCACCGGCGGTTCGGACCTTCCCGACCTCAAGGCGGAGTTCAATGATCTGCCGCATGTGCGTGGCGCGGTGTCGATGGCCCGCGCGGCAAGCGATGACAGCGCGAACAGCCAGTTCTTCATCATGCTGATGCCGCGCCTTCAGCTCGATCGGAAATATACCGTGTTCGGCCGCGTGATCGAGGGCATGAACTATGTCGACCTGATCGACAAGGGCGAGCCGCCGGCAAACCCCACCAGGATCGTCAGCGCGACGATGGAAGCGGCGGGTTGATCCTGCCGCGCGGTTGACCGGACGGCCCGGCGATGGATGTAGACCTTTTCGATTTCGACCTTCCGCCAGAGCGGATCGCGCTGCGCCCCGCCGTGCCGCGCGATGCCGCGCGCATGCTGGTGCTGGAAGGGGCGGCGGGGATGCGCGATCTTCATGTCGGCGATCTGCCGCGGATGCTGCGCCCCGGCGATTGTCTGGTGTTCAACGATACCCGCGTCATTCCCGCACAGCTGGAAGGGCGGCGCGGCGAGGCGCGGATCGGCGCGACGCTGCACAAGCGGATCGACCTGAGGCGCTGGCAGGCTTTCGTCCGCAACGCCAAGCGGGTGCGCATCGGCGATCGCATCGATTTCGGCGCGGATGTTTCCGCCATCGCCGAGGCACGCGACGAAGAAGGCGGCTTCACCCTGTTCTTCGAGGGGGAAGAGCCGGTCGAACTGCTGCTCGAACGGGCCGGCACCATGCCGCTACCGCCCTATATCGCGGGCAAGCGGGCGGTCGATGCGCAGGACCGCGAGGATTACCAGACGATGTTCGCGCAGAAGGACGGCGCGGTCGCCGCACCAACCGCTGCCCTGCATTTCACCCCCGCGCTGATCGAGGCGGTGCAGGCCGCGGGCATTGGCGTCGAAAAGGTGACGCTGCATGTCGGCGCGGGGACCTTCCTGCCCGTCAAGGCGGAGAATACCGATGACCATCATATGCATGCCGAGTGGGGCAGTATCGATGCCGAGGTGGCGGCGCGGCTGAACGCGGTGCGGGAGCGGGGCGGGCGCGTCATCGCGATCGGCACCACCTCCCTGCGGGTGCTGGAAAGCGCCGCGATGGCGACCGGACGGCTGGACGGCTGGGCCGGGGAAACCCGCATTTTCATCACGCCCGGCTATGCCTTTCGCGTCGTGGATGGGTTGATGACCAATTTCCACCTGCCGCGCTCCACCCTTTTCATGCTGGTCAGCGCGCTGATGGGGCTGGACCGGATGCAGGCCGCCTATGCCCATGCAATAGCGGAGGGGTATCGCTTCTATTCCTATGGCGATGCGAGCCTGCTGCTGCCGCGTTGAAGCTTTCCTTCAATTCTATCGTCCTGTTTTCCTTCGCGGCGAGGCGGGGGCAATTAACACAATCTAAAGGCAATTAAGCGATTTTCCCGGGCTGAACGGGAGAAGCGCTTGCCACGGGTGTGCAGAAAATTGCTGAAGGCAGTGATCGGGGAGGAGGTCCGCGAGGCCGATCTTCGCCGCGCGCTGGTGGAAAGCCTGTACGCATCGCCGACCTCATTGGGCATCGGTGCGATGTCCGGCCTGTTCATCAGCCTTATCATCGCCTATTTTACCCGCGATCCGGTGATGCTCCTGTGCACCGGCATCATTTGCGTCATTGCCATTGCGCGCACCGTTTCGGCCATTGTTTATTATCGCAAGCTCAAGAGCGGCGAAGGCGGTGTGTATCGCCGTTGGGAAATGGCCTATGAACTGGGGGCGTGGGCCTATGCCAGCATGCTTGGCACGATGGCGTTCGTCACGCTGGTGCGGTTCGACGATCCGGCCATCCATTTATTGTCGGTCACGCTCGCGACCGGCTATGCCGCGGGCATAGCCAGCCGCAATGCCGGGCGCGTCAAGATCGCCGTCGGGCAGACCTGCCTCGCGCTGCTTCCCACCGCTCTCGGCCTGTGGCTGCATGGCCATTTCGGCTATCGCGTGCTGGCGGTGCTGGAAGTGACGATGGGCGTCGCGATGACCGAGATCACCCGCATCACCCACCATATCGTGGTGGAGGCGTTGCGGGGGAAGAAGGAAAAATCCGCGCTCGCGCTCAAATATGAGCGGCTGGCGCGCTATGACAACCTGACCGGCGTGGAAAACCGCATGGCGATGCAGATGCGCCTGCGCGAGTTGTTCGACGACCGGGAAGGCACCCAGGCGGGTCTCGCCATCCTGTGGATGGACCTCGATCGCTTCAAGGACATCAACGATTCGCTCGGCCATATGGTGGGCGACGCCCTGCTGGTCACGGTGGTGGAGCGACTGTCGGCGCTGCTCGAAGGGCGGGGGCATATTGCCCGTTTCGGCGGCGATGAGTTCGTCATCCTCTGCCCCGGCGCCGATCGTGAGACCGCGAGCGGCATTGCCGAGGAGGTGCGCCTGTGCTTTGAGCAGGGCGTCGATGTCGGCGTGCATCATCTCGCCATTTCCGCGTCGATCGGGGTCGCTGTCGGGCCGCAGGACGGGCAGGATGCCGACGAACTGATGCAGCATGCCGACCTCGCGCTTTATGAAGCCAAGGCGCAGGGGCGCAATCGTGTGGTCAGCTTCGGCTGGTCGATGAAAGAGCGTTTCCACCGCATTCACGAGATCGAGCGCGGATTGCGCTGCGCGATCGCCGAAGGGCAGATGGAACTGCATTATCAGCCCATTTTCGATGTGAAGTCAGGGCGCATCCATATTTGCGAGGGGCTGCTGCGCTGGAACCATCCGGGCCTTGGCGCGGTGTCGCCCGGAGAGTTCATCCCGATCGCCGAAAGCATCGGCATGATCGAGTCGCTGACCCAGTGGGTGTTGCGGGAGGCCTGCTTCGCCGCGGCGAAATGGCCGGAGCATATCCGGGTCGCGGTCAATATTTCGCCCGCTTCGCTGCGCTATGGCGAATTGCCGCGCACCATCATCGAAACATTGATGGAAAGCGGGCTGGCCGCGCGTCGGCTGGAACTGGAAGTCACCGAATCCATCTTCCTTCACGATGATGGCCAGACCCACCAGATGCTGCGGGCGCTTCAGCAGATCGGGTTACGTCTCGTGCTCGATGATTTCGGCACCGGCTATTCCTCGCTCAGCTATTTGCGGTCCTATCATTTCGATGGGATCAAGATCGACCGCAGCTTCATCCGCTGCATTACCGAGAGCCGCGAGGATCAGGCGATCGTCAGCGCGGTCGGGCATCTGGCGGCGGCGCTGGGAATGGAAATCGTCGCCGAAGGCATCGAGACGGCCGAGCAGCTGCAATATGCGCGGGAAGCCCAGATCCATAATGTGCAGGGCTTCCTGATGTCGATGGCGCAGCCGCAGGCGGTGATCGATGCGATGATCGCGCGCGACATGACGATCGGCGATGCGATGGCGTCCGAATTGCGGCAGGCGGTGGCGCGCCGCGCCTGAACAGGGCGGGCGCGCTGTCGTCGGGCGGCGATAACTGTTGGCGGCGGCTGTCGGTGCCGCTACCTGTCAGCGCTGGTGCAGGCGGGTCTGCGCCTTGGCGAGGCGGCGCATCATCTTCAGGTCCTTGTCGTTGAGCTTCATCGCCGCATCGACCCAGCCTTCGACAATATCCTTCAATTCCCCGAAATCCATCGGCGCGACGCGCCGTCCGGCGCGATAGATGCCGACATGACCGGAATGGCGCCCTGAATTGGCCCGGATATAGTCGCGCGCCACTTCCTCTCCGCAACCCGGATCGGCGAGAATGGTGACGAGGCCCATTTCATACATTTCCTGCGCGGTGTAGATTTTGCCGGACAGCAGCATCCGCTCCGCCGCTGCATGGCCCAGCTTGCGCGCGAGGATGGAATAGGCGCCCATGCCGGGGAACAGGCCGAACAGCACTTCGGGCAGGCCGAAACGGGCCTGCCGCTCGGCGATGATGACGTCGAAGCACATCATCGCTTCCAGCCCGCCGCCCAGCGCATCGCCCTGTGCCAGCGCGATGTTCACGATCGGCATATCATTGCAATGCCAGAAGCGATCGACGATCTCGATGCACAGATGGGCATATTGCTGAAGGGTGTGGCGGTCCTGATTTTCGATGCAATAGGCGAACATTTCGAGGTCGCCCCCCAGGTTGAACACGCCGGGGAAGCGTGAACCGAGCACCATATATTTAAGGCCATTGGCCTCGGCGCCGAAGACCTTGCGGGCCTCCGTCTGCCAGGCCATGGTGTCGCGAACCAGCGCGGGATTGGAATTGGGCCGGTCGATCGGCGTCATGAACGCCCAGAGCGTGCTGAGTTCCTGATCCCATTGCACGTCGATCTGGCCCAGATCGAATAATTTGGAACGGCCGAGCCGGCTCTGCACATCCTCCCGCAGCGGAAGATCGCTGAAATCCCGGTCCTGTCCCGGATCGGTGGGCGCCATGGCCGTGTCGATAGTGCCTATCTCGGTCCTGTCCGTGCGAGACTCAAGGTCTATCCTGTTCATTTCACCCCCGAATTTCGATTTGCGACCCGGGGGGAGAGGAACATGGGAGCCAGCCGCCACGCAATGGTAGACGAACATTAACCATGGATATTAACTATTTTGGTGGGGTCGTGTTGCGATTTTGTAACGGAAAATCCGTTTTTTCTGCAAAATCATGGTAAATTGGTGACAGTAGGTCTGTGCGAATACGGGACAAGGTTGTCGGGAAGGGGTGTGGCAAACCATTTGCTAACCCTTGCCCGCTAATCCTCATGTTCATGATTCGGCGACGGAAAGACAAACGGGTCGTGACCCTGGTGTTGCAGACGGATACAGGCGATAGCTGGCCGTTGCGGGTTTCGGACGACTGCGTGCAATTCATCGGCCGCTACCGCCGGGTGGAGAATTTCGGTCCGCCCTCCGGCCTGTTGCATTTCCTGCCCGGCCATATCGCCTGAAGCCCGGCCCTTCGCGCCTCGTCGCCCGATAGGCGAAGCCGGGCTGACAGACGGCGCATCAGGCCCTAAAGGCGGGGGATGACTCGTCCCCGTTTCTCCTTTTCCATCGCCGCCACCGACGGCAAGGCGCGCACCGGCACCATCAGCATGCAGCGCGGCGATATCCGCACCCCTGCCTTCATGCCGGTCGGCACCGCCGCCACCGTCAAGGCCATGCGCCCGGCGGAGGTTCGCGCGACCGGCGCCGATATCATCCTTGGCAACACCTATCATCTGATGCTCCGCCCCGGCGCGGAACGCATGGCAGCGCTGGGCGGCCTGCATCGCTTCATGGGCTGGGAACGGCCGATCCTGACCGACAGCGGCGGCTATCAGGTGATGAGCCTTTCCGCGCTGACGAAGATGAGCGAGGAGGGGGTTTCCTTCTCCAGCCATATCGACGGCTCCAAGCATATGCTGACGCCGGAGCGGTCCATGGAAATCCAGCGCCTGCTCGGCAGCGATATCGTGATGGCGTTCGACGAATGCACGAAGAACGGCGCCAGTCATGACGAGGCGGCGCGTTCGATGGAGCGGTCGATGCGCTGGGCGAAGCGATCCCGCGACGGCTTCGATGCGGGCGGCGCCCATGCGGAGCGCGCGGCGCTCTTCGGCATCCAGCAAGGCTCGCTCGACGAGGGGCTGCGCAAGGCTTCGGCGCAGGCGCTGATCGAAATCGGTTTCGATGGCTATGCGGTAGGCGGCCTTGCGGTAGGCGAGGGGCAGGAGGCGATGTTTTCCTGCCTCGATTATGCGCCGGACCAGTTGCCGGTGGACAAGCCGCGCTATCTGATGGGGGTCGGCAAACCCGACGATATCGTCGGCGCGGTCGAGCGCGGCATCGACATGTTCGATTGCGTGCTGCCCACGCGGTCGGGCCGCAATGGGCAGGCCTTCACCTGGGACGGGCCGCTCAATATCCGCAACGCCCGCTTTGCCGAGGATATGGGGCCGCTCGATCCCGAATGCGGCTGCCCGGCCTGCACGACCTGGAGCCGCGCCTATCTCCACCATCTGGTGAAGGCCAAGGAGATATTGGGCGCTATGCTGATGACGCAGCATAACATCCATTTCTACCAGAGCCTGATGCAGCATATCCGCGACGCGATTTCGGAAGGGCGCTTCGCATCCTTCGCGCAAGGGTTTCGCGCGCGCTATCTGAAAGGGCGCTGAGGGCCGGTCGGGGGCGGCGGATCGCGCGAAAGGTCAGGCGATCAGCGGGATGGTGATATGATATTCGCCTTCCTGCACGTCATGGCCCAGCGGCGTGCGCAGCTGGCGGGCGAGGCCGGCCAGCACCCGCTCATAAAGCTTGGCGGTTTCCTGGTCCTTGTCCCCGGTGCGGCGGAACATGGGGGAGAGGAGCGCGAAGCGCGCCTGCTTCTCGTCGCCATCGGCCCGGATCAGAGAGATGATGAAGCCCTGCTCCGGGGCGAAGCTGATCACCAGATCGGCAAGCTCGGCGGTCATGAACGCGATGGCGGTCGCGACATCCTGATGGAGCATCACATCGTCGCAGTCGACGGCGATGTCGATATTGCGGCCGCTCTGCACCCTCGCCGAGATTTTGAGGGCTGAGGCGATCTCGTTCATCATCGGCCGGGCGCGCAGGCCCTGATCCTCATCCAGTTCGGCATAATGATTGCGTTGCACGACCGCGAGCGCATCGACACGGCGCTGGATCGACAGATAGGCATTGCCGGCGCTGGCGTCCTGCGCGGCGCGCCAGTGCAGGCTGATCAGGCTGGAAATGATCTGGAGATTATTCTTCACCCGATGGTGGACCTCGCGGGTGAGGCGGGTCTGCCGGTCGAGAGCCTTGCGCATGTCCTGCTCATGGCAGGCAACTTCCTGGCTCATCGCCTGAAAGCTGTCGCCCAGCTCCACGATCTCGCTCGATGCGAGGCGGGAGAGGGCGGGAGGATAGAGGATCTTGCCGGGGACATAGGCCGCGACTTCCCCGCGCAGGATCGTCAGCGGCTTGATGAGCAGCCAGTGGACGACGAGCCAGCCCAGAAAAACAGCCGCCATCCAGAGCAGCAGCGGCATCAGGAGCGAGATGAGCCGGGCGCTGGTCGAGAGCGAGTCCGATACCTCGGTGTCGAGGACCAGCGGATTCTTGCCGCCTGTCCCGGCGCTGACCACCGCGCTCGCGTTCAGGAGCTGGCGGCGCTGCCCGTCCCGGTTCTCCGGGGCATGGAGGAGCAAGGTCGCCTTGTTCTGGCGCAGAAGGATGGTCTGGTCGGCGCCATTGCCCTCTTCGCTGGTCAGCTTCCGCAGCGCGGGGCGCCGGTACAGCGCCAGCGCGACGATGGAATCATCCTTGCTGGCGGACCGGATGAGCAGGCCCTGAAGATCTGGCGCCGGCAATATTTCGGGCGTATCGGGTCCTGCCTTGCGGAACGCCTCCAGCAGGGACGTGCCATTGCCGGACTGGCACAGGATATGGTCATGGCGGTCGAAGATCGCCATCACTATGCCTTTATCCGCATCGGTCATCGCGTCGAGCAGGGACTGGAGGCGATGGCATATGCCGCTGTCCACCTGCTTTTCGGCGAGCACATTGGCCGTCAGCGACTGGGCGGTATGAATGGCGTTGATCGTGGAGGTAAGCTGGCCCGCATTCTGGCGGGTGGCGCCGATGAGCAGCTCCTGCTTTTCCCGCTCGGTCGTCTGGATCGAATGCCAGTTGGCGATGATGGTAGCGATCGCCAGCGGCAGCAGCGCCAGCATCATGATGAAAAAGGCCTTGCCCGCCGTACCTTTCACCCATCTGGCTGCGCGGACGGAAGCGGGAGGAGGAAGAGAAGGCCGGGACTGGTTCATGAAGATCGCAGTGCAGCGAAAGGACTGGGGCGGGGAGAGAAGGGACTGATCAGTCGAGATGCTTCAGGAGTTCAAGCATCTCGTCGGGGATGCTCTCCTCCACGGTCTGCCGGTAGATGGCGCGCAAGGCATTGCCCAGATCGACATCTTCCGCGGTAGCGGCCTTGGGGTGCTCGACGGGATGTTCGGCGGGATTCGCTGGCGCATTGCCTTCCTCCCCATTCGCGGTGGCAGGGGAAGGGGCAGAGGCGGCGGGGGCAGGAAGACCGTGACGAGTCTGCATACCCGTCAGGGCGTTGTCGTCATTATCGGTCATTCCGTAATCCCCAATACCGCCACAGCTTCGCCCCTTATGCCTTATGCCTCATGTGCCCTTTTCGGCTTCGATCCATTACCTGCCTCGCCACTGCCTTGTTGCGGACGGGACATGGCAAGTGGCATATATAATCCGTCCTATCCAGTCCTTATGATCGAAAGACGAGGAATGAAACGAAAGGCGAGATTTTCCCCGCCAGCTTCCTGCCGATCCCGAAAGAATATGGATATAAGCGGGAAACCTATTTCCGCCTCGTTTGTTCCAACATTTCTATAGCGGTCGGCCTGTCGTCGCGCATTCTTGTCCTGCATCCCGGTCGTGGGGGGATGACAATGCCATCGATATGGACGACGATAGGACAGCAAGGCACGGCCGGTTCTTTCCGTCGCGGTCCGCGACAGCCAGCACCAGCCCGGCCCCATAGGGCAGAATATCGCCAGATAGGCAGGGAGAAGCATTTATATGTCATTGGGCCAGCAGCTTTATTCGCATCTTCCGTTCCTGCGGCGTTATGCCCGCGCGCTGACGGGAAGTCAGACGCAGGGGGACGCCTATGTCCGCGCGACGCTGGAAGCGATCGTGGCCGCGCCGGAAGAATTCCCCACGGATGTCGATGCCCGGCTGGGCCTCTATCGCACCTTCCATGCGATCTGGGCGTCGGCCCGGCTGGAGGACGGCCTGCCCGATGAGGGCGATGAGGACAGCCGTCAGGCCATTGCGCGGGCGCGCCTCGCCCGGGTCGCGCCGATGCCGCGTCAGGCGCTGCTGCTCACCGCGATGGAGGGGTTCGGCGAACGGGAGGCGGCCTATCTCATGGACGTTCCCGTCGCGGAGGTGGAAGCGCTCGTCGCCCACGCCCTGAGCGAAATCGAGAAACAGACCCGCGCCACTGTCCTCATCATCGAGGATGAGCCGATCATCGCGATGGATATAGAGATGATCGTGCGCGACATGGGCCATGATGTCACCGGCATCGCGGTCACACGCGACGAGGCGGTCCAGCTGGCGCGCGCGCATCGGCCGGGACTGGTGCTGGCCGATATCCAGCTGGCCGACAATTCGAGTGGCATCGACGCGGTGAAGGACATATTGGCCGAATTTGCCGTGCCGGTGATCTTCATCACGGCGTTCCCGGAGCGGCTGCTGACCGGTGAGCGGCCGGAGCCGACCTTCCTCATCACCAAGCCCTTCCAGCATTCGACGGTGAAGGCGGCGATCGCGCAGGCGCTGTTCTTCGATGCGGAGACAAGCCCGGCCTGAACAGGAAGGGAGCGGGGGCGGTTCCCCGCTCAATCCTTCGCGGCGCGCCGGGAGAGGGGAACCGGCTTGCGAATGGAGCGTTGGTTGGTGATAATGGGACGAACAACCAGACCGGCGCTGTAGGGTAGGGCTATTCTGGGCGGTGCGTTCGGAATGAGCGATACGCCCGTTTTCGCCATCAGCCGGGGGAATTGCATGAGTGATATCAAGGAAACTCCCGAAGTCAGGATGATATTGAGCGATGACCAGTTCAAGCGAGAGCTGACAGCGGTAATTCCTCATCTGCGCGCCTTTGGGCGCTCGCTGTCGGGCTCGCGGGATCTGGCCGACGATCTGGTCCAGGAAACGCTGATGAAGGCGTGGGCGGCCCGCGCGCGCTTTCAGGCGGGCACCAATATGCGCGCCTGGACCTTCATCATCCTGCGCAATCATTTTCTTTCGCAGATGCGCCGTTCCCGCTTCAAGGGCGAATGGGACGAGCTGGTGGCGGATCGCCTGCTTTCCGCCGCGGCCGGGCAGGACAAGCAGATCGAACTCGGGGATTTGCAGCGGGCGCTGCTCGAATTGCCGCAATCCCAGCGGGAAGCGCTGATCCTCGTCGGCGCGGGTGGCTTCGCCTATGAGGAGGCGGCCGAAATCTGCGGCGTGGCGGTCGGCACGATCAAGAGCCGCGTGGCCCGTGGGCGGGCGGCGCTGGAGCAGATCATGGATGAAGGCCTGCTGCCGACGCGCAAGGGGCAGGATGTATCCGCCGAAGGTCCGCTGGCGGAGATCATGTCCGATGTCGACCGGCTGAGCGCCGATTTTTCTTCCTGAACTAACTATAGTGCAAAGACGCGGCGGGATGGAGGTGAGGCTGCTTCGCGCAGCCTTTCTCTCCTGTTCCGCCACGCGGGCGGAACGAGGCCTTGCTCAGCGCGGCGGCGAACCGGTCGCCCGATCGATCTGATCGAGCAGCGTGAGCATGTCGTCCGGCAGCTGGTTCTGATCGATCACCGAATAAGCCGACGCCAAGGCGCGGCCCATGCCCTCATAGGGACGGAAGCCATTGACCGCGATATAGCTGGCGGTTCTTGTGCGGCCTTTCGCTTCCGCAGAGATGTCATTCTGGTCATTCATGCTAGGAAAGACGCGGAGGCTGCGGCATGGTTCCCGCGGAATCGATGAAATGAAGGCGAGTGTGGCTTGGCGACAACAAAGATAAGCAGCAGGGCGGGAGTGGACTGGCCGGGAGCGCTCGAACGGGCGCGGCGTTTTTCTCCCTTTCTGGAGATGATGCAGGGGCGCTATCCCGATATCGCCACGCGGCTGGAGGCGGGGGAGGATGAGGCCGCCTGGTCGCTCGTCGCGCAAAGCGGGGAAGGGGCCGCCACTATCGCGCAGGCGTTGCGGCGCAAGCGCGGCGCGGTGGCGCTGGTGACGGCGGTGGCCGACCTTGCCGGGGCATGGGATTTCGGGCGCGTCACGCGCACCCTTTCCGATTTCGCCGACGAAGCGGTGGAGGCTGCGCTGATGGCTGCGTTCGCCGAGCGCTATCCCGATGAGGAGCCGCGCGGTTTCGCGGTGATCGCGCTGGGCAAGCATGGCAGCCGGGAACTGAACTACAGTTCCGACATCGATCCGATCCTGATCTTCGATCCTGAGACGCTGCCCCGCCGCGCGCGCGAGGAGCCGGTCGAGGCAGCGGTGCGGATCGGCCGCCGGATGAGCGAGATACTCTCCGCCCGCGATGGCGACGGCTATGTGTTCCGCGTCGATCTGCGGCTGCGGCCTTCGCCGGAGGCGACGCCGATCGCGCTGCCGGTAGAGGCGGCGATCAGCTATTATGAGAGCATGGCGCTGGGCTGGGAGCAGGCGGCGTTCATCCGATCCCGCGTCTGTGCGGGCGACCGGGCGCTGGGCGATTATTTCCTCCATGCGATCCGCCCCTTCGTCTGGCGGCGCTCGCTCGACTTCGGGGCGATCGACGCCATTCTCGACATCAGCCGCCGCATTCGCGATCATTATGCCAGCGGACAGGCCTTTGGCCCCGGCTATGACCTGAAGCGCGGGCGCGGCGGCATTCGCGAAGTCGAGTTTTTCGCGCAGGTGCATCAGCTCATCCATGGCGGCCGCCAGCCCGATCTGCGCGCCGGGGCGACGCGGGATGCCTTGCAGGCGCTGGCCGGGGCGGGGGTGATCGAACAGGATGTCGCGCAGCGGCTGGATGATGCCTATGTCCTTTTCCGCACCATTGAGCATCGCCTGCAAATGGTCGACGACCGGCAGACGCATGAACTGCCCGGCGAGGCGCTGGCGCTTGCCAATGTCGCGCATCTCCATGGGCTTGGCGATGGCGAGGCGCTGCTCGACCTGTTGCGGCCGCATGTGGTCTGGGTCGGCAATAATTATGACAAGCTGGCGCCCGAAAAGGAGGATGGCCGCCTGTCCGCCGAACCCGATGGCCTGATCGAGCAACTGACCGAGATGGGCTTTGCCGAGGCGCAGGCCGCCGCCGCGCGTATCACCCGCTGGCGCGACGGCTCGGTGCGGGCGCTGCGCAGCGCGTCGGCGCGCGAGGCGCTGGAGGAACTGCTGCCCGGTCTGTTCGCGGGGCTGGCGAAGGCGCCCGATCCGCTGGCGGCGCTCAATCGCCTCGATGATATGATCGCCCGCCTGCCGAGCGCGATCAACTTCTTCCGATTGCTGGCCGCGCGTCCGGCGCTGGTGACGATGCTGGTGGCGATATTGAGCCATGCGCCGGTGCTGGCCGATGCGCTGGCGCGACGGGCCGAGTTGCTCGACGGCCTCATTGATGCGAGCGCGTTGGAGCCGATCCCCGAACTGCCTGCGCTGATCGAGTGGCTGCGGCGCGGCGAGCAGGGGGATGATTATCAGCAGCTGCTCGACCGCGTGCGGCAGAAAGTGGGGGAGCGGCGGTTCTCGCTCGGCGCGCAGATCGTCTGCGGCGCGGTCGATCCGCTGGAGGTTGGGCGCGGTTATGGCCGCCTCGCTTATGGCGCGGTCGATGTGCTGGGGCAGGCGACGGTCGAGGAGTTTGCGCGCACCCATGGGCTGGTCGAGGGCGGCGAACTGGTGATCGTCGCGCTGGGGCGGCTGGGCGGCGGCGTGCTGACCCATGCCTCCGACCTCGATCTCATCTATCTCTTCACCGGCAGCTATGAAACGGAATCGGGCGGCGCCAAGCCGCTGGGCGCGACGCAATATTTCAATCGCCTGTCCCAGCGGATCGGCAATGCGCTCTCCGTGCCGACCGCCTCCGGCCCGCTTTATGAGGTGGACACCCGGCTGCGGCCCTTTGGCGCCCAGGGCTTGCTCGCCGCGAGCCTGGACAGTTTCGCGCGCTATCAGCAGGACAATGCCTGGACATGGGAGCATCTGGCGCTGACCCGCGCCCGTCCGATTTTCGGATCGGCGCAAGGGCGCGCGGCGGTGCAGCAGGTGATAGACCGGGTGCTCGCCATTCCGCGCGATCCGCAGGAACTGACCCGGCAGGCGGTGAAGATGCGGGCGATGATCGCCACCCACAAGCCCGCTGAAGGCCCGCTCGACGTGAAGCTGGCGCCCGGTGGCCTCGTCGATCTGGAGTTTCTGGTGCAGGTGACGCAACTCGCGCATCAGCAGGCGTTCGATCCCGATCTCGGCCAGTCGATCGTCAGGCTGGAGGCGGCGGGCCTCATTCCGGCCGGGCTGCGCGGGGCGCATGACCTGCTGACGCGCTATCTGGTGGTGTCGCGGCTCGTTTCCCCCGGTTCGGCCGAGCCGCCCGATGCGACCAAGCCGCTCGTCGCGGCGCGCTGCGGCGCGGAGGACTGGCATCGCCTGCTTGCCATGCTGGACGAAGCGCGGCAAAGCGTCGCGGCAAGCTGGGGCGCGATCGTCGCCAGCGTTCCGACTGAGGAGGAATGACATGCTCGATATCGGTGACATGTTTCCCGATGTGACGATGGTGGATGCCGATGGCGCTTCCTTCCCGTTGTCCCGCTATCGGGGCAGGCCCTTCGTCGTCTATTTCTACCCCAAGGCGGATACGCCCGGTTGCACCAATGAGGCGAAGGATTTCAGCGAACTGGCGGCGGATTTCGACGCGGCAGGCGTAGCCGTGGTCGGTGTGTCGAAGGACAAGCCCGCCAAACTCGCCAAGTTTCGCGACAAATATGGGCTGAGGCTGCTGCTGGCCTCCGACGAGGAAGGCGGCGTGTGCGAGGCGTTCGGCACCTGGGTGGAAAAGTCGATGTATGGCCGCACCTATATGGGTATCGCCCGCGCGACCTTCCTCTTCGATAGCGAGGGCAAGGCCGTGCGCGTCTGGCCCAAGGTCAAGGTGAAGGGCCATGCCGCCGAAGTGCTGGAGGCGGCGCACGCGCTTGGTTGAGCATAAGGATGATGAGGACGGTGCCGGGCTGGAGAGCATAGCCGCGGCCTGCCGCCGGGTGCTGCTGACGCCCGATCCGCGCGCCAAGCTGATGGCTGCGCGCAAGGTGGTGCGCGACTGGCGGCTGGGACGCCATGCGCATCGCTTCGACGTCGCGATGCCGGACCGGCCCGCCTGGCCGGACAAGCCCGAATTGCTGCGGCCCAATCAGATGCCCAAGCGCGGCAAGGCGGGGTCGGAACGCGCCCGTATCGCGATGCTGCATGCGCTTGCCCATATCGAGTTCATCGCCATCGACCTTGCGTTTGATATGGTGGGACGCTTCGGCGGGGAGTTTCCGCGCGCCTTCACCGACGACTGGCTGCGCGTCGGCGCGGATGAGGCGATGCACTTTGCGCTGCTCCAGCGGCGGCTGGGCCAGATGGGCAGCGCCTATGGCGATCTTCCGGCCCATGGGGGCCTGTGGGAGGCGGCCGAGGAAACCGCGGGGGATGCGCTGGCGCGTCTCGCCATCGTGCCGATGGTGCTGGAAGCGCGGGCGCTCGACATCACGCCGACGACAATCCAGCGCTTCACCGAGGCGGGCGATCCGCACTCCGCAAAGATGCTTGGCAGAATCATGACGGATGAGATTCGCCATGTGCACTTCGGGACGAAATGGTTTGAAGTCGGGACGAAACGATTGGGCGTTCCTGCCCCCAATCATTACCAAAGCCTTGTAAATCGCCACTTTCGCGGTCGGTTGAAGCCTCCGTTCAACGACTCAGCGCGCGATCAGGCCGGTTTAACGCGCGAATTTTATCTGCCGCTTGCTTATTAACCTTTGTTTGGAAACAAAGAGGCAGCACGGGGCAGGCAAGTTTTCTGCTGACAAAAAAACTCTCAACCCGCTCGGAAGGATATTCCGGCGCATAGGTAGGTCGCATGTCAAAGGCTAACGAAAACAATAACGGCTTCGGTCTCATTCGGTTCCGGCCTGTGACGGCTTCCGTGAAGTTTTTTCCGGGCGTGAAGTTTTTTCTGGCAATGGTCGCCGCGAGCCTGTCGATGGCCGCCGTTCCCGTCCATGCCGATACGGTGAAAACCAGCGCGGCCTCCGCCGTGGACGGCGACGACGATCCCTATAGCGACGATCTGAGCCTTGCCGACAAGAAGGTGTTCCAGGGAGAGGATGCCACCTTCTCCAATCTGTTCTCCAGCTGGAAGCGGCTGGACAATGGCGGCATGCCGGCCGCGCGCGCCAGCGTCTACATCCCCACGGGCCGTCCGGTCGATAATCTGGCGCTGACCAGCAATTTCGGCGTGCGCAGCGATCCGTTCAACGGTCGCGCCCGCATGCACAAGGGGCTGGACATTCCCGGTCCGATCGGCACGCCGGTCTTCGCCACCGCCGATGGCGTCGTCAGCCGCGCCCAGTGGGTCAACGGCTATGGCAATCTGGTCGAGATCGCCCATGGCAACGACACCGAAACCCGCTACGGCCATCTTTCGAAGCTGATCGCCAAGCCCAATGAGCGCGTGCGCCGGGGCCAGCTCATCGGCCTGATGGGGTCGACCGGCCGTTCGACCGGCAGCCATCTTCACTATGAAATCCGTATCGCCGGTGACGCGATCAATCCGCTGCCCTTCGTCAGCGGGTCGGACCGTGCGATGGCGCTCAACAGCAAGGGCGATGTGGCGCTTGGCGGCCCCACCAGCCAGGAAGAGAAAATGGCTTCGAAATAAGGTTTCGATACCATCTGATGAGGAAGGCTGATGAGGAAGGGCGCCCGCGAGGCGCCTTTTTTCATGCCCGCTTTTTCCATGTCCGCCTGCCGAAAGATTTCGCCTAGCGATGGGCGCGGCGCTCCCTTGCGATGGGGCGGCTCTCCTCCTATCTAGGGGGCATGAGCGACATCATCCTTACCCCCTCGGCGGCGGCGCGCGTCGCCTGGATCGCGGACAAGCAGTCGAAGCCCGCCATATTGCGGCTCGCGGTAGAGGGTGGGGGCTGTTCCGGCTTCCAATATCGCTTCGGCCTTGCTGACACGGTGGAGGCGGATGATCTTTCCACCCAGACCGACGGCGTGACGCTGGTGGTCGACCCGATGAGCCTTGATCTCGTGCGCGGCGCGGCGGTCGATTATGTCGAGGATCTGGGCGGGGCAGCGTTCAAGGTGACCAATCCCAACGCCACTGCGGGCTGCGGCTGCGGATCGAGCTTCTCGATTTAAGTCTCGCTCGCTTTACCCCCCGATTTAACCAGCCTCGGCCCTTGACGCGGCCGCGCATTTCCGCTCCCTGACGGACATGCGTATCGCCACATTCAACATCAACGGCATCAAGGCCCGCCTGCCGCGTCTCCTCGAATGGCTGGAGGAAACCCGGCCCGACATTGCCTGCTTGCAGGAACTCAAGACCTCCGACGAAACCTTCCCGCTCAAGGATATTGAGGACGCCGGCTATGGCGCGCTCTGGCATGGGCAGAAGGGGTTCAACGGCGTCGCCATACTCGCGCGGGGCGACCAGCCCGTCGAGGTGCTGCGCGGCCTGCCGGGGGAGGAGGAGGACGACCATAGCCGCTATCTGGAAGCGGATGTGAAGGGCGTTCGCGTCGCGTCGATCTACCTGCCCAATGGCAATCCCTGCCCCGGCCCGAAATTCGACTATAAGCTGCGCTGGATGAAGCGGCTGCGCGCGCGCGCGGCGGAAATCTGGGCCGGGGAAATTCCGGCGGTGCTGGCGGGCGACTATAATGTCATCCCTTATGATCGCGACGTCTATTCGGTGAAGGCGATGGCGGACGATGCGCTGATGCAGCCCGAGAGCCGCGCGGCCTATCGTGCGCTGACCGGTGACGGCTGGACCGACGCGCTCGCCTCGGTGCATCCGGCCGGGGGCGTGTGGACCTATTGGGACTATCAGGCGGGCGCCTGGCCGCGCGACGCGGGCTTTCGCATCGACCATCTGCTGCTTTCCCCGGTCGCGGCCGACCGCCTCGTCACCGCACAGGTGGACAGGGAGTATCGCGGGCGGGAAAAGGCGAGCGACCATGCCCCGGTCTGGGTCGAATTGCGCGACTGAGCGCAGACCATGGCGCAAAAGAAAAGGGCGGGAGGCAAGCCTTCCCGCCCTTCTTTCATGTCGAGGGGATGAACCTCAATATTGATAGCGCAGCGTGAAGGTCACGTTGCGGGGCTCGCCATAGGCAAGCTGGTTATAGAAACCGATCTGCGAATAATATTTCTTGTCGAACAGATTATCCACATTCACCTGCGCTGACAGACCCTCCAGGAACTCATAGCGCGCCATCAGATTGACCAGCGCATAGCTCTTCACTTTCAGCCGTTCGGCAGCCGAGGTGATGGGATTGGTGGTGTCGGTATAGCTCGTCCCTTCCCAGTTCACGCCGCCGCCGATCGACAGGCCATCGAGCGCGCCACGGAATGTGTAGTTGGTGAACAGGCGCAGCAGCTTGTCCGGGAACAGCGTATTGACGCCATTGTCATCGGCATCCTCGGCCTTGAACTGGGTATAGTTCACGCTGAGCGACCAGTCGGGCAGAATCTCGCCATTGGCCTCGACCTCGAAGCCTTTGCTCGTGGCCCCGCGCGCGGCATAATAGGCCTGGTCGATGGTGCCGGGCACGACATAGCCGATATCGGCCTGGGCAAGATTGTCCTGCTTGATCTTGAACACGGAAATGGCCGTGTTCAGGCGCCCGCCGAAGAAGCTGCTCTTGAGGCCCGCCTCATAATTGACGCCGGTGATCGGCGGCAGATAGTCGCCATTGCGGTCGCGGCTGTTCTGCGGCTGGAATATCTTCGTATAGCTTACATAGAGCGTCTGGTTGGGGACGATATCGTAGAGCAGGCCCGCATAGGGCAGGAAGCGGTCGCGGTCGCCGAAATTGATCTGCGAGCCATAGGACAGGCCCTCCTGCGTCCAGGAACTGAAACGGCCGCCGAGGATCAGCTTCAGCGGATCGGCAAGTGACAGGCGGGTCGCCGCGAAATAGCCCCATTGCTGGGTCCGTACGTCGAGATCATGCGATTGCGCGCCCCATGTGGGTTCCGCGATGCTGCCGTCCCAGGTCAGGTAGTTGCCGACGACAGGGCTGCTTTGCGCGGCATAGCTGAAGAAGTCATGATCCTGCCGGGCATAGCTGCCGCCGAACATCAGTTCATGTTCGCGGCCGAAGGCCTGGAAGGTGCCGTTGGCGCGGAAGCCCATGTCGATCTGCTTCAGGTCGCCCTTATAATTGGCGGCAAAGGCGCCCATGCCCAAACCAGTGGTCTTGTCGGGCGTGCCGGAAAGATAGAGCAACTGCATGTCGGTCTTGTTGCGCGAATAGCTGCCATAGACCTTCACCGACCAGTTCTCGCCGATCTGCTGGGTCAGGTTGGCGAACCAGGTCTGGTTGGTCGAGCTCCAGTTGGTCCAGTCCGCGCCCACCGTCTTGGAGCGCTCCCAGTCGGTGCGCGTGCCGTCGGAGAACCAGACGGGCAGGCCGCCCCATTGGGTGCCGCGCGGGCTGTTGTCCTGATAGCTGGCGCCGAAGCTCAGCTTGGTGGTCGAGGTGATGTCGGCATCGACGACGCCGTACAGCACCAGCTTCTTATTGTGCAGCAGGTCGACGAAGGAATCGCCTTCCTCATATTTTGCGACGACGCGGGCGCGCACCGCGCCGTTGGCGGTCAGCGGCGACTGGATGTCGCCCATCACGAAATAATTGCTCCAGCGGCTGAGTGCGGCGGTGGCGACGGCCGACAGCGTGTCGCTGTCCGCATGCTTGCGGATGAGGTTGATCGACGCGGAGGGGTTGCCCGCGCCGGTGGTGAGGCCGGTGGCGCCGCGCACGATTTCGACGCGATCATAAAGGGCGATGTCGATATCCGATTCGCCCGCGCTATAGGCGGTGTCCCATTGCAACGGCACGCCGTCGATCTGGTAATTGTCGATGGTGAAGCCGCGCGCGGAAAAGCCGTTGCGCGCGCTGTCGAACGATTTGGACGAAACGCCCGCCGCATTGTTGACGACATCGCTCAGCGTGCGGATCGCCTGATCCTCCATGCGCTGGGCGGTCATCACGGTGACGGATTGCGGCGTTTCCTGGATGGTGAGGCCAAGGCCGGTCGCGGAATTGAGCCGTTCATTGGTGGTGTAGGACGCGGTGACGACGATCGAGTCGTTTTCCTTGTCCTTCTTCTCATCCTCGGGCTGGGTCTGGGCCAGCGCCGGAACGGCAAGCAGAAGGGCCAGCGATGAAGCGCTGCAAAAGGCGCGCAATGTTGTGCGGGAAGAGGTGAATTTCACATTAAGCTCCCTGATTGTTGGGGTTTTCCCCATACTATTGATAATTATTATCAGATTTCGCCCCTTATGAGCGGCGAGAGCCGCTGTCAAATGATAAGCATGGCATAAATATTACCCGGGTTAATTTACAAATTAATATCCGGGTGATATATTCTCTTCCCGGAAGGAAAAGGCATATGAGCAGGCAGTTGACGGCTTTCGCGGCCATGGAGCGTATTGCGTCCGGCGATGAGGAAAGCCTGCGTATCACGTTGCGGGCGATGGGGCGGGAGGCGCAATCGATCCTGCTGTTCGATGACGCCACGGGACGGCAGGTGGATATCGATCTGCGCGTGCCCGTCGATGCGGTGCCGGCGCGCGGCCGGGGGCGGCCCAGCCTTGGCGTCAAGGCACGCGAGGTGACACTGCTGCCCCGGCATTGGGAATGGCTCGCGAAGCAGCCGGGCGGCGCCTCGGTGGCGCTGCGCAAACTGGTTGAGGCAGCGAGCAAGGACGCCAATCCGCGCGCCGCCATCCGGGCCGCGATGGATGCCGCTTATGCTTTCGCGACGGCGATGGCGGGCAATGTCGCGGGCTATGAGCAGGCGATGCGCGCGCTTTATGCGGCGGATAAAGCGGGCTTCGACGCGGCGACGGCGGACTGGCCGCCCGATGTGCGCGACCATGTTCGCAGGCTGGCGGCACTCGCTTTCGCGACAGCGGAGTGAAGGCGGGCGGGGGGATCACCCCCTGCCGCTTACAGCGCCTTTTCGTAGATGGTGTAGACCTTGTTGATCCGGCTATCGATCGCGTCGGCGATGGCGTTCATGCCCTGATTGTCGTCGAGCACCCAACCGATCTCGCCGCGCGTCGCGCCGAAATTCGTCACCGCGTCGCGGCGGATATATTCGATCATCATGAAGGCGAGCTGACTCGCCATGCGGGAGGCCTGAAGCTTCTTCACCACGCCCATCAGCGGCACGCGCATCGTGCGCACCTTCGGCTTGCGCAGCCACCAGAGCAGCTTCGCCCAGCCAAAGGGCCAGAGTGTGCCGCCCAGCGGTGCGATCGCTTCATTGAGGTCGGGCAGCGTCATCATGAAGGCGACCGGCTCGCCATCCAGTTCGGCGATGCGGATCAGGTCCTCGAACACGATCGGTTTCAGCTGCTTGCCGAAATGCGCGACCTCATGGTCGGTGATCGGCACGAAACCCCAATTGTCGCCCCAGGCATCGTTGAGGATGGCGAGGATGATCGCGGCCTCCTCATCGAACTTGCTCTTGTCGACGCGGCGGATGGTGATGCGCGCATTCTTCTCGCCCGACTGGACGATGCGCTGGATCAGCGGCGGGAAATCCTGGGTGATGTCGAGTTCATAGGTGCGCAATTCCTTGACCGGGGCATAGCCCGCCGCCTTCACCCATGCTTCATAGGCGGGCAGGTGATGGCCCATCATCACGGTCGGCGCATGGTCATGGCCTTGCGTCAGCAGGCCCGGCTCTTCCCAGATGGAGAGCGAGATCGGACCCAGCACGCGGGTCATGCCCTTGCCGCGCAGCCAGCTCTCCGCTGTCTCGATCAGTGCGAGCGCAGCCTCTTCATCCAGCGCCTCCAGAAAGCCGAAATTGCCGGTGCCCGGTCCCATGCCCTGATCGGCGGGTATGGACAAAGCGAGATTGTCGAAATGCGCGGAGATGCGCCCCACCACCTTGCCATTGCGGCGGGCAAGGAAATATTGCGCCTCGCCATGTTCGAACCATGGGTTCTTTTCCGGCAGGATGATGCCATAGACCTCATCCTTCAATGGCGGCACCCAGTTGGGATCGTCCTTATAGACCTCCCAGGCGAAATCCACGAAAGCGCGAAGCTCGGCCTTGCCGGAAACGGGAGAGATCACCAGATGGGAGTTTGCCACGATCATGCCTTATGCTGAGAGGGGGTTAGCACTGCGTTTGCCTGAGGCTTTTTGTCAAGTCGCCCGCCGCCTTCCCGCTGGTTTATGTCACGGTGCTGCCATGATCTGTGCGCAATTGGCTTTTAGGAAAGCTGCATGACTGCTTTGAAGAAGATGGAAACATACCCCGCAGGGGGTGCCGCCGGATCGACGGTGAACGACGAGGCGAAGGCCGCGATTCCCGATGACATGGCGATGCTGCGCGCCGCTGCGGAACTGACCAAGGATATTTCGAAGGCGCGGCCGGAGCTTTACTGGCCGGACCTGCTCGCTTCCGTGCTGCTCGGTTATGCGGCGCTCGCAGGCGCGATCCTGATCGACGCCTGGCCGGTCGCGCTGGCTTCGGGCGTCATCGCGGTGCTGGCGCTTTATCGCGCGCTCGGCTTCATCCATGAACTGACCCATGTGCGCGAGGGATCGCTGCCGGGGTTCCGTTTCGGCTGGAACCTGCTTGTCGGCGTGCCGCTGCTCATCCCGTCCTTCATGTATGAGGGCGTTCATACGCTGCACCATCAGCGCATCCGCTATGGCACGGTGGAGGACCCGGAATATCTGCCGCTCGCGCTGATGAAGCCCTGGTCGCTGCCGGTGTTCATCCTCGTCGCGATGCTGGCGCCGGTGGGCGTGCTGCTGCGCTTCGGCGTGCTGACGCCGCTGGGCCTTGTGATCCCGCCGCTGCGCCGCCTGGTCGCGGAGAAATATTCCGCGCTCGCCATCAATCCCGCCTTTCGCCGCCGCCCCGCCGAGGGCGCGCTGCGCCGCCAATGGTTCTGGCAGGAGGCTGGCGCGATGCTGTGGGCGTTCGCGCTGATGGGCAGCGTGGCTTTTCTGGGCTGGAAGCCGTTGCTGGTCTGGGCGGCGGTGCTTTCCGGTGTTGCGGTGCTGAACCAGCTGCGCACCCTCGTCGCCCATCTCTGGGAGAATGAGGGTGAGGCGATGACCGTCACCGCGCAATATCTCGATTCGGTCAATGTGCCGCCGCCCGCGCTGCTCGCGCCGCTCTGGGCGCCGGTGGGGCTGCGTTATCATGCGCTGCACCATCTGCTGCCGAGCCTGCCTTATCATTCGCTCGGTGAGGCGCATCGCCGCCTGATCGAGCGGCTGGGCGTGCAATCGACTTATGACAAGGCGAGCTATCCCGGCCTTTTCATGCTGGTGGGCCAGCTGGCGCGGGCGACGATGACGAAGCGCTGAGCGGCCCGTCAGCGGGAACAATAAAAAAAGGCAGGTCCGGCGCGGCCTGCCTTTTTTCGTGAGCTCTTCCCGTGTGCCTATTCCTCGGTGCGGATCAGCACTGCTTCGCCCAATAGCAGGAACAGCAGGAACGGCGCCCAGGCGGCGAGGAAAGGCGGGTAGGCGCCCAGATTGCCCATGGCGAGCGCGAAATTATCGGCGACGAAATAGGCGAAGCCCAGCGCCATGCCGATCACCGCGCGCACGAACAGCTGGCCGGAGCGGGCGAGGCCGAAGGCGGCGACCGATCCGAGTAGCGGCATCAGGAGGGCGGACAGCGGCCCGGAGATTTTGTGCCACAGGCTGGCTTCCAGCTCCGCCGTAGGCCGCCCGGCCGCGCGCAGGTCCGTGATCGCCTGCCGCAGCTCGACGAAAGGCAAGCCGTCGGGGTCGACCTTGGCGAGGGTGAACTGTTCGGGACGGACGGTGCCGCCCGCGCGGAAGGTGCCCAGGTCCCGCGTCGTGCCCCGGTTCACATCGAACAGCCGGGCATTTTGCAGCACCCAGTCCTGCTGCTTCGGGTCATAGCGGCCGATATCCGCCTTGACGATGTTGACGAGCTGGTTGTTCAGGCGGTTGAACACCTCGATATCGCGCAGCGTGACGTCATTGCCCCGGCCGGAAATGATCCCGGCGGTGACGAGGTTGTTGCCGTCGCGCACCCACACATCGGTCTTGACCCCGCTGTCGCGCGGAATCTTGCCATAATCGACATTCTGCCAGGCATCGAGCGCGGCGCTGGCGCGGGTGACGATGCGTTCGTTGAAGACGAAGCTGCCGCCCGCGATCACCGCGGCGGCGAGGATGAGCGGCGCGAGGATCTGGTGGGCGGAAAGACCCGCCGCCTTCATCGAGATGATCTCGCTATGCTGGTTCATCGTCGCCAGCGTGATGAGCGTGCCGAGCAGCACCGAGAAGGGAAGGAAGCGGGCGACGATCTGCGGCAGGCGCAGGCCGATATAGCGCCACAATTCCTCTTCGCCATTGCCCGCGACCGCGAGGATATTGCCGCTTTCCCCCAACAGGTCGAGCGTCATCAGCACGATGGCCAGCATCGCCAGCACCGCAAGGCTGCGGGTGAGGAAGGTGCGCGCCATATACCAGGCCATGCGTCGGGACGGAAAAAACTGAAGCAGCATGAGGGGCTTATTCTTTCCTATACCAGATGGCCGAAGCGAGCGCGGATCGCGCGGAATGCCTTGATCGTCAGGCGCGTGCCCTTGGCGAACACCGCTTCCAGCGCGCCGATGGGCTGGCCGCCGGGGCGATGGGCGACGACATGATACATCCACAGGATCAGTACCGAGAAGGCGAAGAACGGCACCCACAGGGCGATGGCGGGGTCTACCCGCCCGCTCGCGCCCATGGCCTCGGCATATTGGTTGATCTTGTGATAGGTGACGATGAAGACGATCGACAGGAACACACCCAGCGCCGACGTAGAGCGCTTGGGCGGAATGGCGAAGGCGAGCGCGGCCAGCGGCAGCAACAGCATCATCGCGACCTCTGCCATGCGGAAATGGAAATTGGCGCGCACCTCGTTGCGGGTGGTCGTGTCGGTGCCGGAATCCCTCCCTACGCGCACCAGTTCCGGCAGGGTCAGTTCGCGGTCGCCATCGCCACGGCCGCGGAAATCCTCTATCTTGGGCAGGTCGATCGGCAGGTCGTGGCCGGAAAAGCTGAGGATGCGGGGGCTGGCGATCTTCGGGGAGCTTTGCACCAGCACGCCATCGGTCAGGCGCAGGATGATGACATCGGGGTCGTCGGTGGCGAGGAACGTCCCGCGTGAGGCGGTGACCGCCAGCGACTGGCCGTTTTTCTGTTCGGTGCGCACGAAGATGCCATGCAGGTCGCGGCCCTTGTCGCGGCTTTCCTCGATTCGCAGGGTCATGCCCTTGCCCAGGTTGGTGAACTCGCCAACCTTGATCGATGCGCCGAGCGCGCCGGAGCGCAGCTCATATTGCAGGCCTTCATAGGCATAGCGCGAATAGGGCTGGATAAAGCCGACAATGGCGAGATTGATTGCCGCGAAGAAGAGCGCAAACATATAGGGTACGCGCATCAGCCGGGCGGGGGAAAGCCCCACGCCGCGCAGCACGTCCAGTTCGGAGGACAGCGCCAGCCGGCGGAAACCTAGCAAAATCCCCAGCATCACGCCGATGGGAATGCCGAGCGAGAGATATTCGGGGATCATGTTGGCGAGCATTCGCCAGACAACGCTCACCGGTCCGCCCTGCGCGGCCACGAAGTCGAACAGCCGCAGCATCTTGTCGAGAATGAGCAGCATCGCGGCAATAACCAGCGTGCCGGCGAGCGGCATGGCGATTTGCCGGGCAATATAGCGGTCGGTTGCGTTCAGCAGTTTCAACTTATCGTCGTCCCGTCACCATGTTTTGGCCGCAAAGCCGGAGCATATCAACCGTGGGGCGAACAGGGAGCACCCCGTCTGACGTGTGAATATGTCAGCCGGGCTATAGCTTCGAGGAGAGAATTGGTCATGTTGAAATTTTCGGGTGCTGCGATTGGCCTGGCCGCCGCTTTTGCCGCGATGCCGCTGACCGTTGCGCCTGCCTCCGCCGCCGTTCTGGGTCCTGATGCCCCTGTTTGCGAGAAGGGCGATTCGCCTTCCGTGCTCGTGCGCATTCCCGCCTTCAAAAAGCGGTCGGGGAAAGTGCGCGTTCAGATTTATGGCAGCAATCCGGCAGACTTCCTCGCCAAGGGGCAGTATCTGAAGCGGATCGACATGCCGGTCACCGCGAGCGGCCCGATGAATGTCTGCGTGGCACTGCCCCATGCCGGAAATTTCGCCATCGCGGTGCGCCATGACATTGACGGCAACGGCAAGTCGAGCTGGAATGACGGGGGCGGTTTTTCCCGCAACCCCGACCTCTCGCTGATGAACCTGAAGCCGCCCTATGAAAAGGTCGTGGTCGCCGTCGGTCGGGAGACGAAGGTCCTCGATGTGTTCATCAACTATCGCCAGGGTCTGGCGATCAAGCCATTGAAGTCATAAGCCATGGTAGCCGTTGCCCTTCTGTCCAATCCCCGATCGACGGGCAACCGTCAGCTGCTGCCGCGTGTCCGCAGCTTTTGCGCCAATCATCCCGATATTTTCCATTATGAAGTGGAAAGCGTCGAGCAGATCGGCCGCGCCATGCACATGATCGCGCAGGTGAAGCCGACCGTCCTCGTCATCAATGGCGGTGACGGCACGGTGCAGACGACGCTGACCGAGCTTTATCAGGGCAATCATTTCGACGGCAATGTGCCGCCGGTCGCGGTGCTGCCCAATGGCAAGACCAACCTGATCGCGTTGGACCTCGGCATTCGCGGCGATCCGATCAAGGCGCTGGAGCGCATCGTCGATATCGCCAAGCATGATGTGGAAAACCATGTCGTCGCGCGGGAGCTGATCGCGCTGTCGGATGGCGAGGCGAGCAGCCGCCCGGTGCTGGGCATGTTCCTGGGCGGGGCGGGGCTGGCCGACACGATCCTGTATTGCCGCAACCAGATTTATCCGCTCGGCCTGTCGAATGGCATTTCCCATGTGCTGACCGCCGTTGCGGTGCTGCTGTCGGTGATCTTCGGCATTCGCGGCAAATATATGCCCCCGGCGGCGCGTCCGGTCTCCATCTCGCTGCTGCGTGAGGGGCAACTGGCCGGGCGCTTCTCGGTGCTGATCGTCACCACGCTGGAGCGGCTGTTGCTGGGGGCCAAGCCCGCGGGTGGCGGCCTCAAGCTGATGGCGGTCGACAATAGTGCATCGGCGGTGCTGCGGATGCTGTTCATGAGCCTTATTGGCCGCTTCGGGTCGAGGGAGATGAGCGGCATTCATCTGGAGCATGGCGATGTCATCCGGATCGAGGGCGATCATAGCAGCGTGATCCTCGACGGGGAGATTTTCGAGGCCGACAACGGCCGCCCGATCGTGCTGAAGTCCACGCCGCCCGTGCCGTTCCTGCGTCTGGCCGCGTGACGACCGCTTTATCCATACTGGTCGGCGCCGAGCTGGCGCTGACGGTCGATCCGCGTGTCGAGGCGATGGCGGCGGCGGTGGCGGCGCGCCATCCGCAGGCCGCCCGCGCGGTGCTTTTCTACGGATCCTGTCTGCGCGAAGAGCAGCTCGACGGGCTGATGCTCGATTTCTATCTGATCGTTTCCGATTATCCCGCCGCTTATGAAAAGCGATGGATGGCGACGGCCAACCGCCTTATCCCGCCCAATGTCTTTCCGATGGAGCATCAGGGCCTCAGCGCCAAATATGCGGTGCTGAGCGAACAGGATTTCGCGCGTCTGTGCGGGGCGGGGGCGGATAATGTCTCTGTATGGGCGCGCTTCGCGCAACCTTCCCGGCTGGTCTGGGCGGCGGACGACGCCGCGCGCAGGGAGGTGGCCCGGTCCATCGCGCAGGCGGCGCCGACGCTGCTCGGTCTGGCCCTGCCGCAGGTGGCGGAAAAAGAGCGGGGCGACTGGCGCGCCGTGTTCGAGGCGGGTTTTCGGAAAACCTATGGCGCGGAGCTGCGCGCCGAGCGCAAGGGGCGGGGCAGCTCGATCCTCGACAGCGCGCCGGACTATTATCGCGCCGCCTTCGATGCGGCGCTGGCCGATGGGGCGATCGCGCCCTTCCGGACGATCGACGCGAAAGCGGTGGCGGCCAATGACCGGCGCTGGCGGCATCTGCAACGGCGCGGCAAATGGCTGAGCGTGGCGCGGCTGGTCAAGGCCAGCTTCACCTTCGCGGGCGGGATCGATTATCTCGCCTGGAAGATCAACCGCCATGCCGGCACGCAGATCGTCATCACCCCCTGGCAGCGGCGGCACCCGCTGCTGGCCGCGATCATGCTGTTGCCGCGTCTGGTAGCGAACCGGGCAGTCGGCTAGCCGCCGTTTCGAGCACCGACTGCAACGCCTTCAGCGTATAGGGCTTGCGCAGCAGCAAATGGCCCTCGAACATGCTGTTGTCGATGACGTCGCCCGCATAGCCGGTGACGAAGATTACCGGGATCGAGCGATAGATGGCGGGCAGCGCCGCGATCATCTCCGGCCCGGTCATGTCGGGCATCAACACGTCGCTGACGATGAGCTGGATCGAGCTGTTCTCCCGCAGCAGCGCCTCCGCCTTGCCGGGCTGGCTGCAACAATGCACGACATGGCCCAGTTCGGTAAGGGCGGAGCGGGTCTGCGCCAGCACGCGCGGATCGTCCTCTACGACAAGGATGTGCAGACCCGTGCGTGCTGGCGGGGCGGTGGCAAGCATCTCTTGGATCTTGTCGGAGGCGGAGGCCGTCGCGGGCAGATGCGCGATATTGTCGCCCATGGTCTCGGCGGGGCTGTTCTCCACCGCGGTGACATGGTGGCGCGGCAGGAAAAGCTGCACCTCGGTGCCCTCGCCGGGCTTGGAGAGGATGCGGATATGTCCGCCCGCCTGCCCGACGAAGCCGAAAATCTGGCTGAGGCCGAGGCCTGTTCCCTTGCCCACCGCCTTGGTGGTGAAAAAGGGTTCGAACACGCGTTCCAGCACTTCGGGCGTCATGCCGCAGCCATTGTCGATGACCGAGAGGCGGAGATATTCGCCAGCCGCGCAATCCTGGATTTCCTGCGCGCGCAGCCGGGTCTGCCGGGTGCGCAGGACCAGCGTGCCGCGCCCGTCCATCGCGTCGCGCGCATTGACGGCGAGGTTGAGCAGCGCATTTTCAAGCTGATGCCGGTCGGCATGGATGCGCCAGTCCCCGGCCTCCAGATCCAGCTCGACCCGGATCTGGTCGCCGATCGACCGGTCGAGCAATTCCATCATGTCGCTGATCAGCAGGTCGGGCTTCAGGATGTCGGGCAGATTGGGTTCGGCCCGGGCAAAGGCGAGCAGGCGGCGGGTCAGCGCAGAGGCGCGGCTGGCGCCCTCCATCGCATTGTCGATATGGCGGATGACCTCCAGTTGCTCCTGCGCCCTGATCTTCGCCAGTTCGAGGCCGCCCACGACGATCGCCAGCATATTGTTGAAGTCATGCGCGATGCCGCCGGTAAGCTGGCCCACGGCCTCCATCTTCTGCATCTGGCGCAGGCTCTGCTCGATCTTCTCGCGCTCGTCGGTTTCCCGCTTCAGCTTCGCATAGGCGTGCTGCAATTCCTCGGTGCGCGCGGCGACGGCGGCTTCCAGCTTTTGCGCGCGATAATATTCATCATCGATCAGCCGCTGTTCCTGCCGTCGTTCATGGATGACGGTGCGGGCGAACCAGATCAGCAGCAGCAGCGCGACGACAAGGATGAGGCCCACCATGCGATAGGTGGTGGTGATCTGCTGAACCGAGGAACCGGCGCGCGCTACATCCAGATTATGGCGTTCCAGCCGCCCGGCCTCTGTCTTGATGAGCTGTGCCAGCAGGGAATTGATGCGGACGAGATTATCCGCCTTGCTGGCCTGATAGAATTTGCCGAGCGATCCGCTCTTCTGGTCATAGGTGGTGCGCAGCGCGATGTCGGTCAGCATCTCCCCCCGCTCCTGATAGGCGGCGGTCAGCTGGGTGATCAGTTCCCGCTCGGCTTCGTCATAGCGGGTTTCGCGGCGCAGGGCGGACAGTTCCTTGCCCGCGCGTGACCACTGGTCCTGATATTGGCGGCCAATATCCTTGTCCATGCTGATGACATAGCGGGCGAGGGAGGATTCCGCCTTGGCGATCTGCGCATCAAGGCTGTGGGCAAGGGCGACGATCTGATAGCTGCGCTGCTGCTGGGCGAGCGCGCGGCTTTGGTCGCGGCCGGCGATGCTCGCGAAATAGAGCAGGGCCGCCATGGCAAGGACCAGCGCGCCGCCGATCAAAAAGGGCAGCGCGCGGTCGACTTTATACTCCCAGAAGGAGGAGGCCTCTTCATCCATTCGCGCGGTTTAACTCAATTTTGCGACGGAAGGAAGCGATCCGTTTCAGGCAATGGCGCCGACCGTCTTGCCCGCCGCCTCGAACATGGCGAGAATCTGGCCGACCTGCTCGCTGCTATGTTCGGCGCAGAGCGAACAGCGCAGCAGGAAGGTGCCCGCCGGGGTCGCGGGCGGCCGGGCCATGTTGACATAGAGGCCCAGTTCCAGCAGCGCCTGCCACATCGCGACGGCCTGTGCTTGGTCGTTGAGGATCACCGCGATGATCGCCGATTGCGGACTGTCGGTGCCCAGCGTGAAGCCGAGGTTCTTGAGGCCGCCATGCAGCCGCTTGCTGTTTTCCCACAGATGCGCGCGCTTGTCGCCCGCATGCATCAGCTTGCGGATAGAGGTCGCGGCGGTGGCGACGACGCTCGGCGGCAGCGAGGCGGTGAAGACATAGGGGCGGCAGACGAGGCGCAGCACCTCGAACTTCGGATGGTTGGAGACGCAGAAGCCGCCGACCGTGCCGACCGACTTGGAGAAGGTGCCGACCACGAAGTCGATATCCTTCTCGACGCCCTGCTCCTCATAGACGCCGCGGCCATGGGCGCCGAAAAAGCCCATGCCATGGGCCTCGTCGACAAGGATCATGCAATTGGAATGCTTGCGCACCGCCGCGACCATCTCCGGCAGCGGAGCGACATCGCCCAGCATCGAATAGACGCCTTCCAGCACCACCAGCTTCTGCGCGTCGGCGGGCAGGCGGCCCAGACGCTTGTCGAGATCCTCGACGCTGTTGTGGCGGAAGCGGACGATTTCGGCATCGCCAAGGAAGCAGCCATCATAGATCGACGCATGGCTGTCGGCGTCGAGGATCACATAATCGCCCTTGCCCGCCAGCGTCGAGATCATGCCCAGATTGGCCTGATAGCCGGTCGAGAACACCATCGCCGAGGAGGTGCCGTAGAACTCCTTCAGCGCGTCCTCGCATTCCTTATGGCCCTGATAGGTGCCGTTGAGGACGCGGCTGCCGGTGGTGCCCGCGCCGAACTCGTCCAGCGCCTTCTTGCCCGCCGCGACCACATCCGGGTCGAAGGTCATGCCCATATAATTATAGGTGCCGAGCAGGATGGTTTCCTTGCCCTTGATGACGGCGAGGGTGGGGGATTTCACCTCATCCATGACGATCGCGAAGGGATCGCGCACGCCGGTGGCGAGCAGGGCCTCGCGCTCCGCGATAAGGGGATCGAACTTGCTGAAAAGATCGGCCATTTTTATGGTTCCTGGCGACTAAAGGGGGGAAGGCGAAGGGGCGGGCGCGGCTTCAGGCGGCGCTCAGCTTTGCGACGGCATCGACCAGCTGGCCGATGGTTTCGATTTCCGCCTGCATGTTCATCGTGATGATGATGTCGAATTCATCCTCGATCGCGGCGACGAAATCCATCACGGTGAGGCTGTCCCATTCCAGATCGCCCGCGAAGGTGGTGGCCTCGGTCAGCGGCACGCCCTTCTTGTTGAACGGCGCGATCTGCGCTGCAACCTGATCGAAAATCTGCTGGCGGTCGGTCATCATAGGATCTTTCTAAAGATAGGAGCGGTTCATGCCCATGCTGCCGACCCTTTGGCAAGGGAATAAGGCGGCAATCGGGCATGATCTCGCCCAAATTACCGGCTGGTCGCGCGGGGGGAGCGGATCAGCGGCGGAACTCGGCGGCAATCTCGGCAAGGCCCCTATCATGGGGGATGGCGGGCGTCCACAGCGAAGCCGGGGGACGGCGGGCCGGGTTCGCTACCCAGTCGGGATGACACATATAGGTCACGCGATCGGGGGTGAGCTTGGCCTGCGATCCGCGTGCGGCCCTGTCGATCTTCGCTATGCCCATGAGGAGCGCGCGGGGCAGGGGCAGCGCGCGGACCTTGCGCCCGAGCGCCTTGCCGAGAGCGGCGGCGAGGTCCGGGTGGGAGATGCCGCCCGGCGTCGCGTCGTCCACTTCCCAGACCGCGCCATGGCAGGCATCGCCCGCCTCGCCGCAGAGCAGCGCCAGCAGCCGTGCGAGATCATCCACATGGATCAGCGAGGAGCGGCCCGCAGGCGGCACCGGCAGCATGCCATGGCGGGCGACGCGCAGAAGTTCGCGGAACTCCGTGTCGCGCGGTCCATAGATGGCGGGCGGGCGCACCATCGTCCAGTCGAGCGACGAGGCGCGGACATGATCCTCGGCCAGCGCCTTGGACCAGCAATAGAGCGACAGGTCGCGTTCCCGCGCGGCAAGGGAGGAGACATGGACGAGGCGGCGCACGCCCGCCTGTTCCATCGCGGCGATGACATTGGCGGTCCCTTGCCCGTTGCCCGCCTCGAACCCGGCGCGGTCGGGCGCGTTCACCACGCCCGCGATATGGAGGACGACATCGGCGCCGCGCACCAGTTCGGCGAGCGTGTCCGGCCGGTCGAGCGCGCCCTCGACCCAGGTGACGCCGGTGCGGTCTGCCTGCGGCCTGCGGGTCAGCGCCCGCACGGCAAAACCTGCGTCCAGCAGATGCTCCAGCGTCGCCGCGCCGACGAAGCCGGTCGCGCCGGTGACGGCGACGGTGCGGCTCACAGCATGACCATATGATCGCGATGGATGAGGGCCGGGCGCACCGGCTGGCCGAGCAACTCCGCGATCTCGCTCTTGCGTTTGCCCGCGATGCGCTGCGCGTCGGGGGCGTCATATTCGATGAGGCCGCGCGCGATGACGCGTCCTTCCGGCCCGGCGATATCCACGACATCGCCGCGCGCGAAATGGCCCGTCACTTTCGTCACCCCGGCGGGTAGCAGGCTGTTCCCGGCAAGCAGCGCCTTTTCCGCGCCCGCATCGATAAGGATATGCCCCTTGATGGAGAGCCGCCCCGCAAGCCAGTTCTGGCGCGCGCGCTTGCCATGCTGGGCAAGGAAGATGGTGCCGTTCGCGCCGTTCTCCCATGCCGAGAGCGGTCGTTGCGGCGTGCCGGAGAGGATGGCGAGATGCGCGCCCGCGCCGGTCGCGATGCGCGCGGCCGCGATCTTGGAGGCCATGCCGCCCGATCCCATGCCGGAGCCGGAGCCGCCATCGGCCATCGCCGCGATATCGGCGTCGATGCGCTTCACCACCGGCACCAGCTTCGCATCGGGGTTGCTGTGCGGATTGGCGGTATAGAGGCCGTCCACGTCGGAGAGCAGGGCCACCGCGCCCGCGCGCGCCGCCTGCCCAATACGCGCGGCGAGGCGGTCATTGTCGCCGAAGCGGATTTCGGTGGTCGCCACGCTGTCATTCTCATTGATGACCGGCACCACGCCCAGCGAGAGCAGCCTTTCCAGCGTCGCGGCGGCATTGAGATAGCGGCGGCGATTTTCCAGATCGTCGAGCGTCAGCAGCATCTGCGCCGCCGTCAGCCCCTTTTCGCGCAGCAGGCCGGTCCAGTGGTGGGAGAGGGCGATCTGCCCCACTGCCGCCGCTGCCTGCGCATCATCGAGCGAGCCGCGCCCGCCCTTGGGCAGGCCCAGCCGCCGGGCACCCAGCGCGATCGCGCCCGAGGAGACGACGATGATCTGCTGCCCGGCCGCATGGCGCGCGGCAATATCCTCGACCACGCCCTTCAGCCAATCGAGCCGGATCGCGCCATCGGGATCGACCAGCAGCGCGGAGCCGATCTTGATGACGAGGCGCTTGACGGTGCCGGCGGGAAATCCGGCCTGGGGAAGGGGATGGGACATGGGCGTGCTCGGTGGGTTTCAGGGAAGGGCGGCGCTCAGATCGGCGACCAGGTGGAAGGGGCGTCGTCGCCATCCCCATCCTGATCGTCGCCATCCTCGCCCAGTGCCTCCACCGCATCGCGGCCTTCGTCCAGCATCGGCAGGATCGCGTCGAGCAGTTCGGGCACGCCTTCGCCGGTCGCGCCGGAGATGAGGAAGACATCCTCGATCCCGGTTTCCTCCCGCAGCTGGGAGGCGAGGTCCTCCATCAGTTCGGGGCCGAGCAGGTCGCCCTTGTTGAGGACGAGCAATTGCGGTTTGTCCTCCAGCCCCGCGCCATAGGCTTCCAGTTCGCCCTGCACAACTTCCCATGCCTTCACCGGATCGTCCGCGCTGGCGTCGATCAGGTGGATGAGCGTGCGGCAGCGCTCAATATGGCCGAGGAAGCGGTCGCCGATCCCCGCGCCTTCGGCGGCGCCCTCGATCAGGCCGGGAATGTCGGCCAGCACGAACTCGCGCAGGCGGTGAGAGACCACGCCGAGTTGCGGGCGCAGGGTGGTGAAGGGATAGGCGCCGACCTTCGCCTTGGTGTTCGTCACCTGATTGATGAAGGTCGATTTGCCCGCATTGGGCAGGCCGACAAGGCCCACGTCAGCGAGCAGCTTCAGCCGCAGCCAGACCCACATTTCCTGCCCCGGCCAGCCGGTGCCATGCTGGCGTGGCGCGCGGTTGGTGCTGGTCTTGTAGCTCATATTGCCGCGGCCGCCGTCGCCGCCGCGCAGGAATATCTGCCGCTGGCCGACCTTCACGAAGTCCGCCAGCACCTCGCCATCTTCATCGGAGATGATCTGCGTGCCGACCGGCACCTTGATGATGAGATCCTCGCCGCCGGCGCCATAGCGATTCTTGCCCGCGCCGGGCAGGCCGCGCTGCGCCTTGAAATGCTGGGCATAGCGAAAGTCGATGAGCGTGTTGAGGCCGGCGACCGCTTCGAAGATGATGTCGCCGCCCTTGCCGCCATAACCGCCGTCAGGGCCGCCATATTCGACATATTTTTCGCGACGGAAACTGACCGCGCCGGGGCCTCCGGCGCCGGAGCGGATATAAATCTTGGCCTGATCGAGAAAATGCATGACGCGCCTGTATCGCGACTCGGCTTTTTTATCCAGCAGAGATGCGCGGAAAGGCGGGCAGAGGCGCTGGTCGGAAGAGGGGGCCGGAATAGGGGCCGGAATAGGGAACTGTAAAAAAAGATGCGGATGGGCCGGGAGCCTGGCCCATCCGCAGTCCGGGGGTAAAATGTCAGGCCGCGATCGGCGCGCGGTCCATGTAAAGCTCCTGCGACGAATCGCCGGGCATCGGCACGAGGCCGCTGTCTTCGTAAAGCGCGCAGGCGACCGCGCCGCCGCGAGCGCTGCTGTGGCGCTTCTCGGTCCGGCCGCTCGGGCGGAAGCCGATCTTGCCCAGCACATGGGCCGCCGCGATATTGCCTGCGGTGGGCCGGGCGATGAGCGTGCCGATGCCGGACGCGCGCGCCATGCGGGCCACCGCGTCGGCCGCCTCGGTCGCGAAGCCCAGACCCCAAAAGGGGCGGGCGATCCAGAAGCTCAGCTCCCGCCGCCCTTGCGCGTCCGGCGTGATGCCGCAGCCGCCGACGAGGCGGGGCGCGCCGCCCGTGCGGGCGAACAGCAGGAAATAGGGCGAGAGCATCTCCCGCTCTCTGGTCAGGAAGCGTTCCACCTCGGCCAGCGAGCCGCCAACAGGCAGGCCCAGCAGGGCGCGGGCGATGACATCATCATTCCAGGCCCGATGCAGGGCGGGTGCATCCTCTGCCCAGCCGGGGCGCAGCAACAGTCTTTCCGTGCGTGCAAACATAATCCGATCCTCTCTGGGTCGCGTCTCTGGCTGAAAAGAATGACAGCTTCGCGACATTGGGGTGGGGAATAGTCATTCCCGCTGCGGATTGTGCGACGCGTGAGGCGGAAGGAGGTTTCCGCATCGGCGATGACAAGACGCAAAAACGGGGCTGACCCGAATCGGGCGCCCCGTTTTGCGAATCGGTGGACTGGTATCTCACATCTTCGGGGCGTCCGGCGGACGACCCAAAATGCATGATCGTCCTGATTTATTCGGCGGCTTCGGCCATTGCGTCGACCGACACATATTTGCGGCCGAGCTTGCCGTCGTGGAATACCACGCGGCCCTCACCGAGCGCGAACAGGGTGTGGTCCTTGCCCATGCCGACATTGCGGCCGGGATATACGCGGGTGCCGCGCTGGCGAATGATGATGTTGCCGCCGATCACATGCTGACCGCCGAACTTCTTCACGCCAAGGCGCTTGCTTTCCGAATCGCGACCGTTGCGCGACGAACCGCCAGCTTTCTTATGTGCCATTTTCTATGACTCCTTGGTTCTTGATCGATCAGGCGCCGATCGACACGATCTTGAGGATCGTGTGATTCTGGCGATGACCGTTGCGACGACGGTAGTTGTGGCGACGGCGCTTCTTGAACACGATCACCTTCTCACCCTTTGCCTGGGCGATGATTTCAGCCGCGACGGTCAGGCCCTTCGTGTCCTTAAGCTCGCTGCCTTCGCCAGCCAGCAGGACATCGTCCAGCGTGATCTTGTCGCCGGCGTCACCCGCCAGCTTCTCAACGACTATCTTGTCTCCTGCGGCAACGCGATACTGCTTGCCGCCTGTACGCACGACAGCGAACATGGCTCTATCTCTTCTTCCAAATCTGCTTTACGCAAGATCACGGGCCGCGACCCATGACGGCTGCGCGGAATGTGGGCCGTTAGTGTAGTGGCGCGCGCCTGTCAACCGCAATGGCATGAGTTTAATGCGGAAGCAGGCTCAAAATCGCGGTCAAACTCAGCACGGAGAGGATCGTGCTCAGCAGGATCGCGCCGGACGTCACCTTGCCGTCGCGGGCATAGAAAGAGGCCACCATGAAGGGACCGGTGCCGGTGGGCAGCGCGCCCATCGCCACGGCCAGCGCGGCGGTGAAACTGCCCATGCCGAGGATCGGATAGGCAATCAGCGCGGTGATCGCCGGGTGGAAGATCAGCTTTGCCGAGGTCAGCATCAGCACGAATCGGTTGGACACCGCCTCGACCAGCGGCCGCTCGGCCAGGAAGAGGCCGATCGCGACCAGCGCCGTCGGACTCGCCGCCGCGCCCAGCATCCGCGTGCACTGCTCCAGCGGATCGGGCAGGTGCCAGCCGGTGAGCCACCACAGGAATCCGATCACCGGGCCTGCCACCACCGGGTTGCGGATGACGCCCATCAACGCTTTGCGCAGCGCATGGGCAAGGCCCATATGCCGGTGATGGCCCAATTCTATGACGATGACCCCGCAGGCGAACTGCACCATCAGCGTCAGCGTCGCGGCGATGATCACATAAGGCATCGCGTGCGGACCCATGGTCAGCATGAACAGCGGCAGGCCGATATAGGCGGCGTTGGAATAGCTCGCATTGAGGCCGTCCACGGCCATGTCGGCAAGGTCCAGCCCGCGCAGCCTGCCTATCCCCATTCCCAGCGCAAAGGTGATGAGGCTGCCCGCCAGCGAGGCGATGACGAACGGCGTATCCCACAAATGCACCCAGTCGGTGGTCGCGACGATGTGGAACATCAGCGCGGGCAGGGCGATCCATACGACGAAACGATTGAGGTCGCGATTGGCTGACGCGGGCACCATGCCGGTCCGGGCGGCCAGATAGCCGATCAGGATGATGGCGAAAACCGGCAGGATGCTGAAAAATGTCCCTAGCATGGCGGCGCTTCTAACCCCATCTGGTGGAAAAGTGGCAAGGCTTTTCGCAGGGATGATGATCGATCCCGCGCGAAGGCGGCCCGCAGGGATGAGATGAGGGGTACGGAATGACAGGGGCGAAAGGGCGGGGAAAGGGGCGTGGCAAGAGGCCATTGCAACAGCGTGAGCCACGCCCTAAGGGCAGGGTATGAGCATGCGCCCTCTTTTTGCCCTGATGGCCTTCCTGCTTTCCGCCTGTGCTGGGGGAGTGTCGCAGGATGGGCGGGGCTTTCCGTCGCTGGCGCGCCGTCCGATCGAGAGCCAGGAAAGCGCGGACAGCGAAGCCGCAGAGGTGGGCGCCGTCGTCGCTCCCGCACCGGTTCCGTCCGATGAAGCGGCGCTCAGGGATCATATTGCGGCGCTTTCCCGCCAGGCCGGGCAGGGCGGCGCGAAGTTCGATGCCCTTTTCGGCCAGATCGCCGGGTCGATCCGCGTGTCCGCCAGCGCACCGGTCGCGAGCGAGCAATGGGTGGTCGCGCAGGAGGCGCTGGGGCGGCTGGAACAGGCGCGCTATGACAGTGTTTATGCGCTCGCCAGCCTCGATGTCCTCTATGTCGAGCGGATGAAGGATGTCGCCGATGGCAAGGCGGTTGGCGGTGTCGAGGAAATCGGGACGGAGCGCGACAAGGTGCTGGCCATGGTCGATTCGCAAAATGATCGCGTCGACCAGTTGCGTGGCGTATTGAAGCAGCCCTGATCCGGCGGCCCTCTCGCCACTTCAGGCGGGTCGGGATATAGCAGGGGCATGACGCTCTTCGGTTTATCCTTCGAAGCCCTCTGGTATGCGGCGGAGTGGATCATTCGCATCGGCGCGCTGGCGCTGGTGCCGCTGCGGCGGTCCCCGGCGGCGGCGCGGGCGTGGCTGCTGCTGATCTTCTTCCTGCCGGTGCCGGGCCTGCTGCTGCTGATCGCCATCGGGCGGCCGCGCTTCCCGGCATGGCGGACGCAGCGTTTCCAGCGGCTGCTGCCCTATTTCACCCGCACGGCGGAGCATTTGCAGCCTTATGCGCCGCAACTGGGCGAGGCGGCGCCGATCGCCGATCTCGCCCTGCGTCTGGGTCATATGCCGGTGACTGGGGGCAACCATGTCGAACTGATCGACGATTATGAGGCGGTGATCGACCGCCTGATCGCCGATATCGATGCGGCCCGCCATTCGGTGCATATCCTCGCCTATATCTTCGCGCATGACGAGGTGGGGCAGCGCGTTGCCGCCGCGCTCGGCCGGGCGGTCGCGCGCCGCCTCGAAGTGCGGGTGATGTTCGATCCGGTCGGTTCGCATCGCTGGCGCAGGGGGACGCGGGCTATGCTGCGCGCGCAGGGCGTCGATATGCGCGAGGCGCTGCCCTTCCGCCTGATTCGCGGGCGTACCCGGCGCGACATGCGCAATCATCGCAAGCTCTTCGTGATCGACGGGCGCATTGGCTATGCCGGGTCGCAGAACATCGTCGCGCGGGACTTCCGCAAGGGCATCGTCAATCGCGAACTGGTCGCCCGCGTGACCGGCCCGGTCGTCGCGAGCATGGACGCGCTGGTCCGCGGCGACTGGAACATGGAGACGGGCAGCCTGCCCGATCATCCCCCGTGGATCCCCGAACGCACCGGCGAGGCGCAGGCGCAATTGTTGCCGAGCGGCGCGCTCTATCCGTTGCAGGGGTTCGAGACGCTGCTGGTCTGGCAAATCCATCAGGCGCGCGAGCGGGTGGTGATGGTGACGCCCTATTTCATTCCCGATGAGGATGTGCTGGGCGCGATGTATGCGGCGGTGGCGCGGGGGGTGGAGGTCGATCTCATCCTGTCGCGGGTGGTGGACCAGCGGCTCGTCAACCTGTCGCAAAGCTCTTTCTACACCGGCCTTCTCGAACGGGGCGTGCGCATCAACCTGTTCCGCGACTATCTGCTCCATGCGAAGAATCTGAGCATCGACGGGCGGTTGGCCATTGTCGGGTCGAGCAATGTCGACTTGCGCTCGTTCCAACTCAACGAAGAGGCGAGCCTGCTGCTTTATGATGCGGCGTCGATCGCGCGGGTGGAGGCGATCCAGCAGGGCTATCTGGCGGCGAGCGAGCGTCTCGATGCCGAGCGCTGGCGCAAGCGGCCACGGTTGCGCAAGCTGGCGGAGAATGTCGCGCGGTTGCTGAACTCGCTGCTTTGACGGGCAGGGCCTGTTTGACGGGCGGGGCTTGCGCCGGGCCAGCGGGCGCCTATGTTGGGCGGAGCATCGAGCAGGAAAGGATCGCATCATGAACAGCCAGGCATCGGATCGCCTTTCCCCATTCCATCGTCCGGATGCTGCTCATGCCTGCCTTTCTCACGCTCGATTCCGTTTCCGCCGCCACCGCTGACGGCACGATCCTTTTTTCCGATCTGAGCCTTTCGCTAGGGCGGGAGGTTGTCGGCCTTGTCGGCCGCAATGGTTCGGGCAAATCCACGCTGCTGTCGATCCTGATGGGGGAAAGCCCTCCTCATGGCGGCCATGTCCTGCGCGCAGGCCGGGTGGCGATGCTGCGGCAGGTCATGGCGGAGCGGGGCACGATCGCCGATGCGCTGGGGGTGAGCGAGGCGCTGGCCTGCCTGCGGCGCCTGGAGGAAGGACAAGGCAGCGCGGAGGACGCCGCGCAGGCCGATTGGGAACTGGAAACCCGGCTCGCCGGGGCGCTTGCCCGCACCGGCCTCGCGGACCTGCCGCCCGATCGTCCCGCATCGGCGCTGAGCGGCGGGGAGCGTATGCGGCTGGGCCTTGCGAAGATGCTGATCGGCGCGCCGGATGTGCTGTTGATGGATGAGCCCACCAATAATCTGGATGCCGGGGGGCGGGCCGCGATCCGGGAGCTGCTGGCCGGGTGGAAAGGCGGCGCGATCGTCGCCAGCCATGACCGGGAGCTGCTCGAAGGGGTGGATCGGATCGTGCAGCTTTCGCCGGTCGGCTGCGCCGTCTTTGGTGGCGGCTGGAGCGCGTTCGAGGTCGCCCGTGATGCGCTGCGCGAGCAGGCGCAGGCTGAGCTTGACCGCGCCGGGCAGGAGGCGCGGCGGACGTCTCAGGCCACGCAGCAGCAGGCAGAGAGGCAGGCGCGGCGCGACAAGGGCGGGCGCGCGAAAAAGGCGAAGGGCGATGAACCGCGCATCCTGATGGGGTTGCGCAAGGGGCAGGCGGAACAGACCGCGGCGCGTCAGCGGCATCAGGGCGTGCGGGCGGTGGAGGAGGCGGGCGAAAGGCTGGCCGAGGCGCGGCGGCAGGTGGAGATCGTGACGCCGCTGCACGTCGACCTGCCGCCGAGCGGGCTGGCGACCGGGCGAAGCGTGCTGCGGGTCGAGGCGGTGACGTGCGAGCGAGGCGGGCGGCGCCTGTTCGGCCCCTTGTCCTTCACCCTCACCGGGCCGGAGCGGCTGGTGCTGAGCGGTCCCAATGGCAGCGGCAAGACAAGCCTGCTGCGCATCCTCACGGGCGGGGAAGAGCCATCATCCGGCAAGGTCTGGCGGGCGGAAGGCGCAATCGCGATGCTGGATCAGCATGTGGCGCTGCTCGACCCGACGCTTGATCTCGTTGCGGCGATGCAGGCGCGCTATCCGGGGATGGCGGCGGGGGACGCGCATCAGCGGCTGGCCCGCTTCGCCTTCCGCAATCGTGACGCGCTGCGGTCGGTCGCGACGCTGAGCGGCGGCGAGCAACTGCGCGCCGGGCTGGCGCTGGTGACGGGCGGCCCGGTGCCGCCGCAATTGCTGATCCTCGATGAGCCGACGAACCATCTCGACATGGAGGCGGTCGCCTTGCTCGAACAGGCGTTGCGCGGCTGGGACGGGGCGTTGCTGATCGTCAGCCATGATCGCCGCTTTCTCGATGCGGTCGGCTATGACCGGGAGATAATCCTGCCCTAACCCATCAGCCGCGCGGCGTGCAGCGCATGATAGGTGAGGACGCCGGTGCAGCCCGCCCGCTTGAAGGACAGCAGCGTTTCCATCACCAGCGCGTTACGGTCCCCCGCGCCCGCCGCGACGGCGGCCTCGATCATCGCATATTCGCCGGACACCTGATAGGCGAATACCGGCACCTCGAACCGCTCCTTCACCGCGCGGACGATATCGAGATAGGGGAGGCCCGGCTTCACCATCACGCTGTCGGCGCCTTCGGCAAGGTCCATCGCGACCTCGCGCAGCGCTTCCTCGCTGTTGGCGGGGTCCATCTGATAGCTTTTCTTGTCGCCCTTAAGCAGTCCGCGAGAGCTGACCGCATCGCGGAACGGCCCGTAAAAGGCGCTCGCATATTTGGCCGCATAGGCCATGATCTGGACATTGCGATGGCCCTCGCCCTCCAGCGCGGTGCGGATCGCGCCGATGCGGCCGTCCATCATGTCGCTGGGCGCGATGATATCCGCGCCCGCCGCCGCCTGATTGAGCGACTGGCCGATCAATATCTCGATCGTCTCGTCATTGAGGATATAGCCGCTTTCATCGACCAGCCCGTCCTGCCCATGGGCGGTATAGGGATCAAGCGCGACATCGGTGAGGATGCCGATATCCGGCACCGCATCCTTGATCGCGCGGATCGCCCGGCACATCAGGTTGTCCGGGTTGAGCGCTTCCCGTCCGTCGTCGCTGCGCCGTTCGGGCTGGGTGTTGGGGAACAGGGCGAGGCAGGGAATGCCCGCCGCGCGCGCCTCTTTCGCCCGCATGACCATCAGGTCCACCGACCAGCGCGATACGCCGGGCAGCGAGGCGATCGGTTCTTCCACGCCCGTGCCTTCGGTCACGAACAGCGGCCAGATGAGGTCGGCGGGATGCAGCCGGTTTTCGGCATGCATCGCCCGGCTCCACGCCGAGGCACGGGTGCGTCGCAGGCGAAGGGCGGGATAGGCGGCGGCAGGGGAATGGGTCATGGACGGCAGCTTTAGGCCGCCTGTCCCTCCGCCGCAAGCGACTCGCCGCCCCGCCGTGTCAGTGGGACAGAATGTCCATGCGGCGCGCGCCTTGCGTCAGAACAGCCCGAGCGCGCCGCCCTGCCGGGCAAAGGCGCGATAAAGTTCCAGCCTGTCCGCCGCCATTGCCGGTTCCGCCTTGGTGGCCTCGCCGATATGCAGCAGCACTCCTTTGTCGAAGCGCGGCCAGTCAACGAGTCCCGCGCCATTGGGGTTGCCCGAGCGGACGAAATTCACCCAATAGCGGCCCAGTTCGTCGGACAAGGCGTGGTCAAGCGCGGCAAAGGATCGATCGCCCTTGTCCAGCGTCCCGAAAACATAGGGAATTTCGGACGAGTGGAAGGCGCCGAAGCGGCCATGGTCCGGACCCGGTTCGGCATGGGACCAGAGATAGGCATAGACCGGCGCGGCATCTGCCGGGCGGCTTTCATACCAGAAGCGCATCCCCGCAATGCCCCTGTCGCGCAACAACGCCTGTGCCGAGGCGCGGATTTCGGCTTCGGTTTCGCCAGCATAGAAGGGAGCGAAGGCGGAGGCTTTCCCGTCGAAGCGGCGCGCCAGCAGAGCGGCAAGGCCCTGTTTGTCCGAGGTCAGCCAGTCTGCCGCATTGGTGCTGGCCTCATCCGCCGTCAGGCCGGTGAGCACGGGAATATCCTGCCGTTGCCGGGCGGGATCGGGGAGGATGCGGGCATCCTGCACCGGCCGGAAGCGCGGGCCGGGCGGGCCGAGCGAGGGATCATGCGCTGCCCGGAACAGCGCTTCGACCGGCGGCGCGCGCAATTGGACAAGGGTGGCCGCGCCCGCTGCCTTTGCGAGCGCCTCGCCCAAAGCCTCGGCTTGCGCGAGGGGCGGCGGGGTGAGGCCCATGCCGGACCCGCTCTGGGCGATGGCGCGCTGGAACAGGCCCTTGGCCTCCGGCGCGGCGAGCAGATAATGGACCGAGGCGGACCCCGCCGATTGTCCCGCGACCGTGACGCGAGCGGGATCGCCGCCAAAGGCCGCGATGTTGCGCTTCACCCAGCCGAGCGCCGCGATCTGGTCGGCGAGGCCATAATTGCCCGAACTGCCAGCCTCTGCGGTGAGGGCAGGGTGCGCCAGAAAGCCGAGCGGTCCGACGCGATAATTGATGGAGACGAGGAGAATGCCGCGCCGGGCGAGCGCCGCGCCATCATAGATCGGCACCGATCCCGATCCGCCCGCAAAGCCGCCACCGTGAATCCACACCATCACCGGCAGCCTGTCGCCTGCCTTGCGCGCGGGCGTCCAGATGTTGAGGGCGAGGCAATCCTCGCTCATCTCCGTACCGGCAGGTTGATATTCGGCGCTCCAGGGCGAACCGCCGGGCGGGCTATAGGGCGGCTCCTGCGCGCAGTCGGGCGCAAAGCGCGTCGCCTTTTGGATGCCCGGCCAGTGGGGAGCGGGCAGGGGCATGCGCCAGCGATTGGCGCCTGCGGTGGTCGCGCCGTAGGGAATGCCCAGAAAAGCGGCTATGGAGCCTTCCGCCTTGCCTTCGACCAGACCGCCTTCGGTTCTGGCGTTGAGCAGTTGCGCGTGCACCGGCGATGCCAGCAGGGACAGCGCAAGCGCTACAGGTGCGACAATCCTCATGATCCTCCCCTTTCGACGTCATTATTCAAACCAGAATATTTGTTTTGATAATGAAGTCAATCCGGCGGGAATCAGCGCGGAATGGATGAGGCAGGCTCCTCCAGCGAAGCGATGGAAACAGGGGATGTCGACGGCGCGGCCGTCGGGCCATTGGTGATCGCCTTCAATTGCGACAGGCGGGACCGGAAGGCCTGCAATTCGCGCCCGGCCAGTTGCGAGCCTTGCTCGAACTTGATCGACAGCGGGTTTACGGTCCGCCCGTTGCGATAGACCTCATAATGCAGGTGCGGGCCGGTCGAAAGGCCGGTCGATCCGACATAGCCGATGATCTCCCCACGCCGCACCATCTCCCCCGAGGAAACCGCGATCCGGCTCATATGCGCATATCCGGTGCCGAGGCCGCTATTGTGGGAGAGCTTCACATAATTGCCGTGGCCGCCATGGCGTCCGGCAAAGGCCACGCGTCCGTCGGCCACCGCGTAGATGGGCGTGCCGCTGGGGGCGGCATAATCGACGCCCGCATGCAGGCGCGAATAGCCGAGGATCGGGTGGAAGCGCATGCCAAAGCCGGAGGACAGGCGCGCGGCCGCGACCGGACGGGCGAGGCCGGGGCGCTTTTCCCCGACGCCCGAGGCCTCGAACCACTGGCTCTTGCCCTCATGCGCCCAGCGCAGCATGTCGATCTTCCTGCCGCTCGACAATTGCAGGCCGCCATAGAGGAGGTCGCCTGTTTCCGTCTCGCCGGTTTCCGCGCGACGATGGGAGACGATGATGTCGAATTTCGTGCCCGGCGCGATCGAACTCAGGGGAATATGCTGGCCGATCACGCGCAGATAATTCTGGATGGTGGAGGGCAGCGCCCCGGCGGCGCGCGCGGCCTGATAAAGGCTGTCGCTGACGACGCCGCGAATGCGCAGCGGGGTATTGTCCACGGCGATGCGCGTGCGGCGCACCGAAAGTGCGCCATTTTCGCGGCGAATGTCGATGGCGGTGTCGAGGCTGGCGCGGAAGCTCAATTGGTCGAGCGGGCGCGGCATGTTGCGATTGGCGCGGCGGCCGAGCGTGATGTCGAGGCGGGTCCCGGCAGGCAGGGCGCCCGATCCCACATCCAGCGCCACGAGGTCCATCACGCGCGCGGCGTCGGCCTTGCTGACGCCCGCGCGGGCGAGGGCATGGGACAGGCTGTCCCCGGCGCCGATCGCGGCGTTGAGGTGCAGGGTGGGGCGCTCGGGCGTCTGCGTCAACGGCGCGACGGCATCGGTCGGTCCCATATGCCGCCCGCTGTCCGCGCCGAGCGCGAGCGGAGTGAGCATCTGCGAGCGCACCTCGTCATAGCTCGCCTCGCTCATTACCGGATCGGACGGGGCGAGCAGCGGCGCGAAATCGGGCTTCAGGCTGAAGGCGGTGACGCAGAGCGCAAGGCAGGTCGCCGCGCCGCGAAACCAGCGCAAGCTGCCGATATCATGGCCCAGATCGGGCGCCAGGTCGACATCGTGCGCCCAATCCTCGATGCGTGTGCGCCATTCGATGAGTGTCGCCATGTCGAGGCGCAGGCGGCGCGTGGCGCCGGTTGCCGGAAGGCGTGGTTTCAGGAAGCGCGCGGTCTGCTGCGTACGCGTCAGCCACAGGGTCGTGCCGGACGCAGCCGTGCCGCCCTGCGTCGAGCCAAATTCATTGCGATCAAACAAACCTGCGACCCCCTGGGTTGTCTTGGTTGTCGGCGCACCCGCTTCGCGCCCAGTGTCTCGGCCTTTTTGTAAAGCGATAGGGTTAAAGTCAAATTAAAGCCGGGGGTTAAGCGGCGCGGGCGCGACGAAGCGTGCCTAAGCCCCGGCGGAACGGGGAACTTTCGCTGATTATGCCTATGCCCTTGCCCTATGCCCTTGCAAGGCTGGTACGCATATCCCAGAAGGGGGAATGGTTCAGTTTTCCCGCGCAGCGGTTACGGCGGTGCTTGGCCCCACCAATACCGGCAAGACCCATTTGGCGGTGGAAAGGCTTTGCGCCCATAGCTCTGGCATGATGGGTTTTCCGCTGCGTCTGCTGGCGCGGGAGGTCTATGATCGCGTGGTCGCGATCAAGGGGCCGGGTGAGGTCGCGCTTCTCACCGGGGAGGAAAAGATCGTGCCGCCGGGCGCGCGCTGGTTCCTCTGCACGGCGGAATCGATGCCGCTCGATCGCGATTTCGCGTTCGTGGCGCTCGATGAGGCGCAACTGGGCGCGGATGCGGAGCGCGGCCATGTGTTCACCGACCGCCTGTTGCGCGCGCGCGGGCGAGAGGAAACGATGATCCTCGGTTCTGCGACGCTCACGCCGATGGTGCGGGCGCTGCTGCCCAAAGCGGAGATCATCTCGCGCCCGCGCTTCTCGACCTTGAGCTATGCCGGCGCGAAGAAGGTTTCGCGCCTGCCCAAGCGATCCGCGATCATCGCCTTCTCGGCCGAGGAGGTCTATGCGGTGGCGGAGATGCTGCGGCGGTTGCGCGGCGGCGCGGCGGTGGTGATGGGCGCGCTTTCGCCCTCCACCCGCAATGCGCAGGTGGCGATGTTCATGAACGGCGACGTCGATTATCTCGTCGCCACCGACGCCATCGGCATGGGGCTGAACCTCGACGTCACCCATGTCGCCTTTGCCTCTTTGCGCAAGTTCGACGGCCAGCGCACGCGCCGTCTCACCATTTCGGAGATGGCGCAGATTGCCGGACGCGCCGGGCGGCATCACCGCGACGGCACCTTCGGTTCGATCGGCGGGGAAGATGGCCAGGCCGGTTTTCTGCCTGAAGAGATCGAGGCGATCGAGGAGCATCGCTTCCCGCCGCTCGACTGGCTCTACTGGCGCGATGGCGCGCCGCCGCTGGACAGCATCGACGCGCTGATCGCCGGGCTGGAGGCGAAGCCGGACCGGCCGGAACTGCGCGCCGCGCCGCAGGCGGTGGATCTCGCCGTGCTCAAGACCATGGCCGATACGCCGCTGGTGCGCGAGCGGGTGCGCGCCCCCCAGCATGTGCGCCGCCTCTGGGATGTGTGCGGCCTGCCCGATTTCCAGAAGCTGGGCGCGGATCATCATGCGCGCATGGTCGCGCGCCTGTGGCGCTATCGCAGCGAGGGCACCGGCCATGTTCCGCGGGACTGGTTCGCGCAGCATGTTGCGCGGCTCGACAATGTGCAGGGGGATGTCGATACGCTGTCCGGGCGAATCGCGGCGGCGCGCACCTGGTCCTATATCGCGCACCGGCCGGACTGGCTGGAACATCCCGCCGAAATGGCCGAACGCACCCGCGCGCTGGAAGAAAAGCTGTCCGACGCGCTGCACGCCGCATTGACCCAACGCTTTGTCGATCGCCGTACTTCGTTGCTTTTGCGGGATATAGGACAGAAACGGGACGATCTGCCTTTCGATATTGATGCAGATGGGACTGTGCATGTCGATGGCGAAACGCTAGGACGGCTGGATGGATTCCGTTTCCTCGTAGATCCGCGGGCGAGGGCGGCAGATCGGAAATTGTTGCTGGCCGCAGCGGAGCGGCGATTAGGGAAGATGTTGACGGTGAAGGCTGAAGAACTGATTGCCGCGCCCGACGGCGAGTTTGCGCTGGTCGCGGCGCCGGGCACGGAACCGCATATCGCATGGCGCGACCAGCAGGTGGCGGGCCTTCATGCCGGCTCGTCCCTGCTCGTGCCTGAAATCCGCGCGGACAAGGCGATCGCCGCATTGGGCCAGGATTTGCAGAACAAGGTCGTGGCGCGACTCCAGACATGGATGAAGGCGCAGCAGGAACGGCACCTCACGCCCTTGCTGCGGATTCTCGACCAGTCGACGCAGGCCGAAACGCCCGCCGTCGTGCGTGCGCTCTTCATTCAGCTTGCCGATGCGGGCGGCATCGTCGCGCGTGGCGATCTCGACGATGCGCTGGGCCTGCTCGACAAGGAACAGCGCCAGCTGGTGCGCAAGGCGGGCTTCACCATCGGCGTGCTCGACATCTATCATCATGCGCTGCTGAAACCGGGCGCGGCGCTGTGGCGGCTGGCGCTGAGCGCGGTGAAGCGCGGCAAGCCGATGCTGCCGCTGCCGCAGGCGGGCGCGGTGGTGCTGACGCTCGCCGGGCGGGAGGAGCAGATGGGCGCGCGCCATGCGGGATATCGCGGTTTTGGCGACACGCAGGTCCGCATCGACATGGTGGAGCGCATCGCGCGCGGCGGGCACGAGGCCATCGCCAAGAATGAGCGCTATGACGTGACGTCGCCTTTCATCGTGTCGCTTGGTCTTTCCGATCCGTTGTTCAACAGCATCATGCGCAATGCGGGCTTCCGCCCCGTGCAGCCCAGAGCGGCGGAGAGCGCCGAAGGGGCCGACGAAGCTGAGGCGGTTGCCGCGCCAGAGGCCGTCACGGCTGAATCGCCGGTGGACGCTACGGAGCAGCCTGTCGCTGGCGCAGCGGAGGATGCGCCGACGGTAGAGGCCGAAGCCGCGCCCGAATCCGCCGGGGATGTACCGCAGGAAGCCGCCGCCGAGGGGGAGGCTCCCGAGGTTGAAGCACAGGCTGAGACGCTGGCCGAGGCACAGGTCGAGGCACCGGCCGAAACCCGGATCGAGGCACCGGCCGAGGGGCAGGCGGAAGCCGTTCCAGAGGCCTCTGCCGTGCCGCAGGGCGCCAACTGGGCGTTTCGTGGGCGCCGCAAGCCGCGTGAGCATCATGCCGGTGGACGGCCGCAGGACGGTGCGCAGGGCAAGCGTCGCAATGATCGTCAGGATGGACGGCGTGCCGCCAAGGGCGGGGCTGGCCGCGACGAGGAGGGGCGGGGCCGCTCCGGTCCGCCACGCGGCGATCGCAAGGGCGGCGGTCCGCGTCGCGATGGCGGCAATGCGCGCCCGCTCATCCATCGCAGCGAGCCGGAGCGTCCGGCTGGTGGCGGGGCGTTCGCCGGGCTGGCGGCCTTGCTGGGCCGCGATGAATAAGCGCGAAAGCGGCGTCGCGGAGGCGCTTGCTTGAGCGCAACTGCCGCGCCGGTCGGCCATGCGCCCTCGTTGCGGATCGACAAATTCCTGTGGTATGTCCGGCTGGCGAAGAGCCGGTCGGTCGCGCAGGCGATGGCGGAGCGCGGGATCATGCGCCTTAACGGCCGCCGCGTCGAACGCGCGCACAGCCCGGTTCGGGTGGGCGACCTGCTGACGCTGGCGCAGGAAAACCGGGTGCGGGTGGTGCGGGTGCTGCATCTGCCCCACCGGCGCGGACCGGCCAGCGAAGCGGAAAGCTGTTACGAAGAACTGGAACTTGGCCGCTGAACAGGAAAAATCACACCGCCTGATTATTGACGAGGCGGGCCTGCGCGAATAGCAGGGCGCGGAACGGTTCCCGGCCGTCTGCTGCCCTGACGCCCGGAGGATATGAGGAACAGACCCAGATGACCTATGTTGTGACAGACAACTGCATACGCTGCAAATATATGGATTGCGTAGAAGTATGTCCCGTCGATTGCTTCTACGAAGGCGAGAACATGCTGGTCATCAATCCCAATGAATGCATCGATTGCGGCGTGTGCGAACCGGAATGCCCGGCCGAGGCGATTCTGCCCGATACCGAAAATGGTCTGGAATCCTGGCTCGAACTCAACGCCAAATATTCCGCCGAATGGCCCAATATCACGGTCAAGGGCGAGGCGCCTGCCGACGCTGACGAAATGAAGACGGTCGAGAACAAACTGGAGCAATATTTCTCGCCCAACCCCGGTTCGGGCAACTGAGCCGACCCACTATTTGTGCTGACGGCCCCATGCGGCCGCCTGTCCCTGCTCGCCTTTTGGCGGGTGGGGTAGAATTTTTGTGACGAATCTGTTAAAAGGACGCCAAAGGCGGCGTTGTCGCACCGCCAGGAGTTCAAGAAATGTCCTTTTCGTCGGATCGTGCATCCTCGCAGATTGACTGTTTGCACCCACGGATGCCGAACTGACGCTTCTCGAAAGATAGAAAGGTTCCCAATGGCTGCCAAGGCCCTGTCCTTTGATGTCGGTGATTATGTCGTTTACCCCAAGCATGGCGTGGGGCGCGTGATCGAGCTGCAAAGCCAGCAGATCGCGGGGATGGAACTGGAACTTTATGTATTGCGCTTCGAAAAGGAGCGGATGACCCTGCGTGTTCCGACCAACAAGGCGGAAAGCGTCGGCATGCGCAAGCTGTCGTCGAACAAGACGCTCAGCGAGGCGATGGAAACGCTGAAGGGTAAGCCCAAGATCAAGCGCACCATGTGGTCGCGCCGCGCGCAGGAATATGAAGCCAAGATCAACTCGGGCGACCTGGTGTCGATTGCCGAAGTGACCCGCGATCTGTTCCGCGCCGACGACCAGCCGGAGCAGAGCTATTCCGAGCGCCAGATTTTCGAAGCGGCGTCGAGCCGCCTCGCCCGTGAACTCGGCGCGATGGAAGGCACGGACGAGCCGGGCGCTCTCAAGAAAATCCTTGAGGTGCTGAACGAAGCCGCGCCGAAATATGCGCGGGAAAAGGCGGAATAAGTCCTTGTTCGCGAGGACCGCAGAAAAGCCGGGGCGTCCTTTGGGGCGCCCCTTTTTCGTCATGGGAAGGCGGGTCGTTTCTCGATCGACCCGTCTTGCGACGCGCGCGGCGTTTGTCCTTGCGCCGCTGCTGGCCGGTGCCGCCCCCGCTCAGGCGGCGATGCGCGGCTATATCGTCACCAGTTTCGACAGCATCCGCGTGGAGGCGCCGGTGCGCATAATGCTGACCACCGGCAGCGGCGTAAGCGGCACGGGGGAGGGAGACCGCGAGGGGCTCGACCGGGTGGTGCTGTCGGTTTCGGGCGGCGCGCTGACCGTCACCATGACGGAGCCTGCGCAGGGCGGCTTCGCCAATGGCAAGGCAGCATCGGTGCCCACCCTCTATCTTTCGACCGGACAGGTGCGGCGCGCGCAGGTGATCGGCGGCGGTGTGCTGGTGATCGAGGAACTGAACGGGCTGGAAGCCGATCTCTCCCTCAACGGCAATGGCGAGTTGCTGGTGAAGAAGGCCGATGTCGAGCGCCTCTCGCTCTATGTCGGCGGTGGCGGGCGGCTCAGCGTGGCGGGCAAGGCGAGGGACGTGCGCGCCTCGGTCAACGGGCCGGGCGCGCTGGAGGCGGGCGCTCTGGACGCCAGCACGGCAACGGTGGCCAATGACGGCCCCGGCTCGATCCGGCTGAAGGCGCATGGCCCAGTGAAGGTGACGTCCACGGGGTCAGGCGACACGATGATCGACGGCAAGCCCGTCTGCGCCATCGAGCAGCGCGGCGTCGGACAGGTGATCTGCGCGCAATAGGGGAAAGGGGGGTAGGGGCTTCTCTTCCCCCGCCTCAACCTTTGTAAAGCGCGTCGAGCCGGGCCTGATAGGTCTGGCGGATGATGTGGCGGCGTATCTTGATCGAGGGAGTCAGCATCTGGTTCTCGATGCTGAACGGCTCATCGGCGATCACGAACTGGCGTACGCGTTCCGTGACCGACAGTTCCGCATTCACCCGGTCCACCGCCGCTCGCAGCGCCGCCTGGAAATCCGTGTCGTTGCGCAGGGTTGCAGGATCGGGTGCCTTGCCCCGCTCTTTGGCCCAGGCGGTCATCCATTCGCCATCGGGCACGACCAGTCCGACCAGATAGGGACGTTTGTCGCCGCTTACCATCGCCTGCCCGATTTCCTCCTGCAAGGTGAGCATGCCCTCGACCCGCTGGGGGGAGACATTCTCGCCCTTGTCGTTGACGATGAGGTCTTTTTTCCGATCGGTGATGCGGATGCGGCCCGCCTCGTCGATCTCGCCGATGTCGCCGGTATGGAGCCAGCCATTTTGCAGCACGCGCGCGCTTTCGGCGGGGTTGCGCCAATAGCCGTGCATCACCACTTCGCCACGCACCAGTATCTCGCCGTCCTCGGCGATGCGGACCTCGACATTTTTGAGCGGCGTGCCGACCGTATCCATCTTGAGGCCGGTCAGCGGACGGGTGACGCTGATGACGGGGCCTGCCTCCGTCTGGCCATAGCCTTGGAGCAGGGTGAGGCCGAGCGCGCTGAAGAAGGTGCCGACCTCCGGGTTGAGCGGCGCGCCGCCTGATACCATCGCCTTGATCCGCCCGCCGAAGCGCGCGCGGACCTTCGGGCGGATGGTGCGTTCCAGCACCGCGTCGAGCGCCTTGTCCCAAGGCTTGAGCCTGTGCCCCGCCGCCCTGATCGCGCCCAGGCGCAGCGCCTGTTCCAGCATCAGCGCGGGCAGGCGCCCCTGCTTGTCGATGGCCTTGATGACGCGGGTGCGCAACACTTCGAACAGGCGCGGCACGACGACCATGATCGTCGGCCGCACTTCCTCGATATTGGCGGCGAGCTTGTCCAGCCCCTCGGCATAATAGATCTGTGCGCCCATGCCGATCGGGAAGAACTGGCCCGCGCTGTGCTCATAGGCATGGGACAGGGGCAGGAAGGAGAGGAAAATCTCATCCTCCCAACCGAAATCATTGGCGATCACATCGGCGCAGCCCTCCACATTGGTGAGGATCGCGCCATGATGCTGCTGCACGCCGCGCGGCGCGCCGCCGGTGCCGCTGGTGTAGATGAGGCAGGCGAGGTCCCCGCGCGTGGCGGTGACGGCCCCGGCGCAGACATCCGGATTGGCCATCGGGTCGGTCTGATGGTCGGCCAGCAGCTCGTCCCATTGGCAGAGCGTGACATTCTGGTTCTGAAGCGGGCGCAGTTGTTCCATCCCGATGATGAGGCGCACCGTATTGGAATGGACGACGGCAGGTATCAGCGCCTTGGCGAGCTTCGCGGTCGAAACGATCACCGCGACGGCGCCGCTGTCCTGCATGACGTGGGAATGATCGCGCGGGGTGTTGGTCGTGTAGGTCGGCACCGTCACCGCGCCTATCGCCATGATGGCGAGATCGGCGATGCAAAATTCCGGCCTGTTCTCGCTGACCAGCATGACCCGCTCGCCCGCTTCTATTCCCTGCGCGCGCAGGGCGGCGGCGAAGGTGGAGACCTGCCATGCGGTTTCGGTCCATGTCTGGGCCTGCCAGCTGCCTTCCTGTTTGCGCCAGAGGAAGGGGGCGTCGCCCATCTCTTTCGCGCGCGCGAAGAACATGGTGACGAGATTGGGGAAATGTTCAAAGACGCGCATCATCTCTCCTGCCGGAGCATATTCTGCGATGCTCCCTAGGCTGGGGTATAGGGATTTCAGTCGTTAAGAGCCACCCCGATGCTGCGCGGATCGGCCGCCCCGCGCCAGCTTCCATCGGGCAGGCGCTCGGCCGCATTGGCCTTGAGCGGCAGCTTGCCGATCGACACCTTATGGCCCAGCCCTTCGAGCGCGGGCTTCATCCCTTCGAGCGCGGTGTCCTGTTCGAGCACCAGCCCGTCGCGATTGAAGAAGACGAGGCCGAGGCCCAGCGCATCGCGGGCATCGAGGCCCCAGTCGATATGGGCGATCAGCGCCTTGGTGACCTGCATGATGATGGTCGCGCCCCCTGCCGCGCCGACGGTGAACACCGGCTTGCCGCGTTCGTCATAGACGATGGTGGGGGCCATGGAGGAGCGGGGGCGCTTGCCCGGCTCGACCCGGTTGGCGACGGGCGCGCCGTCCTTTTCCGGCGCGAAATCGAAATCGGTCAGCTCATTGTTGAGGAAAAAGCCGTGCACCAGCAACTGGCTGCCGAACGCCCCCTCGACCGTGGAGGTCATCGATACGATGTCGCCGGAGCCGTCGACGGCGATGAAATGGGTCGTTCCGGGAACCTCCTGCGCCGTGACGGGCGTGCGGGCGGGCGCTCCGGGCGGCGTGCCCGCCTCATAGCGGCCGAGCGCATGGACGGGGGAGATCAGCGCCGAGCGGCGGCGCATATAGGCGGGATCGATCAGCCCGGCGACCGGCACCGCCAGGAAATCGCGATCGCCCAGATAGACGTCGCGATCCGCATAAGCGAGCCGCATCGCCTCGCCGATCAGGTGCCAGCTGAGCGGGCTGTCCTTGCCCAGCTTTTTAAGGTCGAAGCGTTCGAGCATCCCCAATATCTGCAACATGGTGGTGGCGCCGGAAGAGGGCGGTCCCATGCTGCATATGGTGTATTTGCGATAGGGCGAGCAGACCGCCGGCCGTTCCTTCGCGCGATAGGCCGCAAGGTCTTCCGGCGTGATCTGCGTCGGGTTGCGGCTCGACCTGGCGACGGCGGCGCTGATGCTCTTTGCTGCGCCTGTGTAGAAGGCATCCGGACCTCGCGCGGCGATCTTGTTGAGAAAATCGGCGAGGTCGGGATTACGGATGGTCGTTCCCTCGGGGGCGGGCTTGCCATCGACCCAGTAGAGCGCGCGGGCCTCCGGGAAATCCTGCGTCCAGAGCGGGGCCATGCGGCCAAGCGCGGCGGCGAGGGGCTTGCTGACGGCAAAGCCGTCACGCGCGAGGCGAATGGCGGGCTGGAAAAGCTCTGCCCAGGGGAGCTTGCCCCATTTGTCATGGGCGAGCTTCATCAGGGCGACATTGCCCGGCACCCCGACCGACTTGCCGCCGGGGAAAGCGAGCGGGAAAGGCAGCGGCTGGCCGCTCGAATCGAGAAACAGCGCGGGCGTGGCCGAAGCCGGGGCGGTCTCGCGCCCGTCTATGGTGTCGATGAGGCCGCTCTGCCCATCATGATGCAGCAGGAAGCCGCCGCCGCCAATGCCGCTCGATTGCGGCTCGACTACGGTCAGCGCGAGCATCATCGCCATGGCGGCGTCGGTGGCGCTGCCGCCATGGCGCAATATCTCCTGTCCGGCGGCGCTGACGCGCGGGTCGGCGGAGCTGACGGTGCCGCCCGCCGCATGGGCGATCGCGACCGGCAGCAGCAGGAAGAGGGCGAGGGCGGCGAGCAGGTGGCGCATCATCGGTTCAGTTCCGCGCCGGCTCGGCGTCGAGGCCGACGGCCTGCGCGATGGTGGAGAGACCGTCGCGGCGCAGCAGCTGCTTCAGCCCCTTGTTGATGTGGGCGGCGAGCCAGGGGCCTTCATAGACCATCGCGCTGTAAAGCTGGATCAGCGAGGCCCCGGCGCGGATGCGCGCATAGGCCTGTTCCGCATCGGCGATGCCGCCCGCGCCGATCAGCGGCACCCGCTCGCCCAGCAGCGCGCGGAACTGGCGCAGGCGATCGAGCGCCAGATCATGGAGCGGCGCTCCCGACAGGCCACCGCCTTCGCCCGCCAGCGACGAACGCAGGGGCGGGCGGCTGATCGTGGTGTTGGAGACGATCAGCGCGTCGATGCCATGATGCAGCGTACAGGCGGCGATATCTTCCCGGTCCGCCGGTTCGAGATCGGGGGCGACCTTGAGGAAGATCGGCGTCCGATCGGCCTCGCGCGCCTCCACCACGGCGGAAAGCAGCTCATCGAGCGCGGCCTTGTCTTGCAGCGCGCGCAGGCCCGGCGTGTTGGGGGAAGAGATGTTGACGGTAAGATAATCGGCCAGCGGCGCCATCGCCCGGACGCCGATCGCATAGTCGTCGATGCGATTGGCGGTGTCCTTGTTGGCGCCGATATTGATGCCGATGACCCGCCCTGCGCGGGGCATGGCGGCGATGCGCCGGGCGGCCTCCTGCTGGCCACCATTGTTGAACCCCATGCGGTTGATGACGGCGCGATCCTCGGTCAGCCGGAACAGGCGCGGGCGCGGATTGCCCGCCTGCGATTGCGGTGTGAGAGTGCCCAGCTCGGCAAAACCAAATCCGAAACGGTGCATCTTGTGCGCGACCTGGCCATCCTTGTCGAAACCCGCCGCGAGTCCGACGGGGCCGGGAAAATCGAGGCCCGCGACTCGGCTCTGCAACATGGGGTCGGGCCGCGCGGGCGTGCCGGCAGGCAGGCGCTGGAGGGCGGAGATCGTGAAATGATGCGCATTTTCAGCATCGAGGCGGAACAATAGCGGGCGCAGCAGGGCATAGGTCATTTCCGCGCTATGCCAAGGGGAAAGGCCAGCGTCAAAAGCTTCTCAACAGCTTAGCCGGAGGGCGCGGCTTCTACTGCGCCCGATTTGCAACAATCTTCCTTACAAAGTTTTACGGATGACCGATTCTTACAAGTAAGCGATACCGCGATGCCTTAAATAGAAGGTGCGACCCGAAGGGCTCTTTGGTCTAGTGGCTAAGAGACCTTTATTAACTGCGGCCCGGTAGCCTAGCGCTGCCGGGCCGTTTTTCTGTGGCGTTTCCACCACTTATCGGCGCATAGTCTCGGTTGGGCGCAAAGGCGCCGTGAGTCGTTTGGTGAGAGGAAGGCGATAGGCGGCGTCGTGTCCGCAGCATGGCTATTGCGAAAAAGGGGGTGGCGTCACTTTTTCACAATGGCGCAAAGGCGAAATACAGCTGTCCCGCATCGATGGCAGGATGGGGGCATATTGGACAAGGCGAGTGTCGCGGCAGGGGGCGCTGGCGATTATGGAATTGGCTCTCCCCACAGGGGGTGCGCTCGATATGGTCGGGCTGCAATATTGGGAACCGCCGGAGCATTTACGCTATTACTTCGGCTCGGCTTATCATTTTTCCGTTCGTTTACAGGATTATAGCGACCTGACGCGGGCGGACATGCCGCAGTTGCGCTTCATGCTCGAATCGCTGGGCGAATATCAGTTTCATGACGGCCATCGCGCGGAAACCCCGGAAATCTGCATGCTCGGGCCGACCATGGGCGCGACTCGCTTTGCGATTCGCGGACGGGCGAGCGTCCTTGGCATTTCCGTGCTGCCGCTGGGCTGGCTGGCGATGGGGTGTGAGCGCGCCGATCTTTGCGTCGACCGTTTATATGATGCGGCAGCCGCGCATGGTGGCCATTATTATGAGATGCTCGCCCGGCTGCGCGGCTCCGTCCATGATCTGGACGAGGTGATCCACCTGCTCTGGGCCTTTCTGGAGCAGCAATTGTCGCCGATTTCGCATGCGATGATCGAGCTGGTCAGCAAGATCGATCGATGGCTTAGCGAGAATGATTCGCCCCGGCTTGAGGATATCGTCGAATCGACCGCGCTGTCGGCCCGGCAACTGGCCCGCTATACCAACCGGCTTTATGGTGCGTCGCCGAAATTGCTGGCGCGAAAATATCGTGCGCTGCGGTGCGCATCGCAAATCGTGCTGGACAAGAAGAGCTGGAACGAATTGTGCGCGGACGGATGCTTCTATGACCAGTCGCATTTCATCCGCGAGATAAAGCAGTTTCTCGGCCTTACGCCGAACCAGCTGCTGAACGATCCGACCACGGTCGCCAAGCTGACGGTTCAGCGCCGCGCATTGACCGGAATTATGAAACTGAATCGCATTAGCTGAAGCGAATTTTCTGCCCGCCAAGGGTTGATTTCCGGGCCTTTCAAGCCCAGATGCCTAATCGGAACGAATCAATCCGATTTTGGCTGATTTCGACTATCCGATGAGGTGGAGTGAAGCGTGCGGCTGTCGAGCCTTGCCGATTATGCGATCGTTATCATGGGGGCGGCCGCGCGTCATTGCGGCGGCTCTCGCGTTAACGCCGCGACACTCGCGGAGGAGACCGGCATTCCCACGCCGACCGCGCAAAAGCTGGTGAGCCTGCTCACCCGCGCGGGGTTGCTGAAATCGGTGCGGGGGCAGGGCGGCGGCATCATGCTGGCGCGTCCTTCGGCGGCGATCAGCCTTGCCGACATCATCGAGGCGGTCGAAGGGCCGATCGCGATGACCGCCTGCGTGGAAAGCGGCAAACATGATTGTGCATTGCAGGGCACTTGTTCTGTCCAGCCCCATTGGGGCGTGGTGAATCAGGCGGTGCGCGGGGTGCTGGGCGAAGTGACGCTCGCCAGCCTCGCCATCGGCGCGAAGGGTACGGAGATGAGCGCATGAGCGAGGAACTGGATATTCGCGATGCAGAGGCGCGTGCCGCCGCGGCGCGTGCCGCGGATTATGAGCATGGCTGGTCCGCGGATATCGAGCAGGAATTCGCGCCCAAGGGCCTCTCTGAAGATACCGTCCGTTTCATTTCGGCCAAGAAGGAAGAGCCGGAATGGATGCTGGAATGGCGGCTGAAGGCCTATCGCCACTGGCTGACGATGGAGACCCCGGACTGGGCGAAGCTCAACATTCCGCCGATCGACTATCAGGACGCCTATTATTACGCCGCGCCCAAGCAGAAGGATGCGCTGAAGTCGCTGGATGAGGTCGATCCCGAAATCCTGCGCGTCTATGAAAAGCTCGGCATCCCGATCGAGGAGCAGAAGGTGCTCGCGGGCGTCGAGGGCGCGCGCAAGGTCGCGGTCGACGCGGTGTTCGACAGCGTGTCCGTCGCCACCACCTTCCGCAAGGAACTGGAGGAAGCGGGGGTCATTTTCCGCTCGATCAGCGAGGCGATCCGCGAATATCCGGAATTGGTGAAGAAGTGGCTGGGCAAGGTCGTGCCGATGCACGACAATTATTTCGCGGCGCTCAATTGCGCGGTCTTTTCCGACGGCACTTTCGTCTATGTGCCCGAAGGGGTGCGCTGCCCGATGGAGCTTTCCACCTATTTCCGTATCAATGCGGAGAATACCGGGCAGTTCGAGCGCACGCTGATCGTCGCCGACAAGGGCGCCTATGTCTCTTACCTCGAAGGCTGCACCGCGCCGATGCGCGACGAGAACCAGCTTCATGCCGCCGTGGTGGAACTGGTCGCGCTCGACGATGCGGAGATCAAATATTCGACCGTGCAGAACTGGTATCCGGGCGACGCCGAAGGGCGCGGCGGCATCTATAATTTCGTGACCAAGCGGGCGCTCTGCCAGGGCCGCAACAGCAAGGTGAGCTGGACGCAGGTGGAAACCGGCAGTGCGATCACCTGGAAATATCCCAGCTGCGTATTGAATGGCGAGAACAGCGTGGGTGAGTTCTACTCGGTCGCGGTGACGAACAATTACCAGCAGGCCGACACCGGCACCAAGATGATCCACAACGGCAAGGGGTCGCGATCGACCATCGTCAGCAAGGGGATCAGCGCCGGGCACAGCAACAACACCTATCGGGGCCTCGTGCGCGTGGCCCCACAGGCCGAGGGCGTGCGCAACTTCACCCAATGCGACAGCCTGTTGCTGGGCGACAAATGCGGCGCGCATACCGTGCCCTATATCGAGGTGCGCAACCCCAGCGCGACCATCGAGCATGAAGCGACGACCAGCAAGATCAGCGATGATCAGCTGTTCTATGCGATGCAGCGCGGGCTGGATCAGGAAAGCGCGGTGGCGCTGATCGTCAACGGCTTCGCCAAGGAAGTGTTGCAGCAACTGCCGATGGAATTTGCCGTCGAGGCCCAGAAGCTGCTGGGTATTTCGCTTGAGGGGAGCGTGGGGTGATCGCAGCAGCGCTCCCATTCCTATGGCTACCGCCATTGCCACCTCAAGTCCCGCGTGATTTTGTAGGCACATTTGCGTCAAATTCAAATGCTTGTGTTGATCCAAGCCAAGGGATACGTCTGATTGTGTCGGAGCGGGAAGTGGTTTTGGGTGAGCCTAGACCAATCGAGGATATGGCGTTGATTGACGCAGTAACGCTCGCAGTGCGAACGACGCAGGTTTTCGCACGGCGGGCAGCTAGCGATCCGCCAGTTATCGGAGAATCTGGACCGCCTGAAATTCCGCCCCAACTCTTTATTATAAAAAGGGGCGAAGGAGAGAGTGTTGCTCTCTGGCTTGGATCGACACGTCCATCAGCATCCCCTTTTGTGACTCTTCACCGCTGTGAGGCTTCTGAGAAAAATGCTTCAAATCACTAACCTCTCCAACACCGTCGCGGACAAGCCGATCCTCAAGGGGCTGTCGCTCACCATCAACGCCGGGGAAATCCATGCGATCATGGGGCCGAACGGCGCGGGCAAATCCACGCTCGCCTATACGCTGGGCGGACGGCCCGGCTATGAGGTGACGGGCGGCAGCGTCGAATTCGACGGCCCGGATGGCCCAACGGACCTGTTCGAGCTGGAACCGCATGAGCGCGCCGCCGCAGGCCTGTTCCTCGGTTTCCAGTATCCGGTCGAGATTCCCGGCGTCTCCAACCTGCAATTCCTGCGCGAGAGCCTCAACAGCCAGCGCCGCGCGCGCGGTCTCGATGCGCTGTCGGGCGGCGAGTTCATCAAGCTCGCCAAGGAGAAGGCGGGGCTGCTCGGTCTCGATATGGAGATGCTGAAGCGCCCGGTGAATGTCGGCTTTTCGGGCGGCGAGAAGAAGCGCAACGAGATGGTGCAGATGGGCATTCTCGACCCGAAGCTGGCAATCCTCGACGAAACTGACTCCGGTCTCGACATCGACGCGCTGCGCGTGGTGGGCGAGGGGATCAACACGATCATGCGCAAGCCTGACAAGGCGGTGCTGCTCATCACCCATTATCAGCGGCTGCTCGATTATGTGAAGCCGGACTTCGTGCATGTCCTCGCGGCGGGGCGGATCGTCAAGTCGGGCGGCCCGGAACTCGCGCTGGAGCTGGAGCGCGAGGGCTATGCCGAGGTGGTGTCGGCGTGAACGCGCTCGCCCTGCCCACGCGCCGTCAGGAGGACTGGCGCTATAGCGATGTGGAAGCGGTCGCCGGCATCTGGCCGCTGCCCGCGCCGACCGTCATCACGGTGGAGGCGGGGGCGCAAAGCGCGCATCTGCTGTTGCAGGATGCCGCCGATGGCGCGGTGGCGGCCCATGATTATGAGATCAGCGTGGCCGAGGGCGGGCGCTGTATCTTCCATCTGCTCAATATCGGCGGCAGGCTGGGGCGTGTCACCTTTCGCGTGACGCTCGGCAAGGGCGCGCATTTCGGCCTGTATGGCGCGATGATCGGCGGCGGCGACCAGACGCTCGAAATCGTCACCAGCGTCACCCATGCGCAGGCCGACGGCACGAGCGAGCAACTCATCCGCTCGATCCTGGGCGAAAAGGCGGTCGGCAATTATCTCGGCCGGATCGAGGTCGCGCGCGATGCGCAGAAGACCGATGCCGTGCAATCGGTGAAGGCGATGCTGCTCGACCGCACGGCGACGGCCAACGCCAAGCCGGAGCTGGAAATCTACGCCGACGATGTGAAATGCGCCCATGGCTGCGCAATCGGCGAACTGGACAAACAGGCGCTGTTCTATATGGCTTCGCGGGGTATGGACCCGGCGGCGGCGCGCAGCCTGCTGTTGCAGGCATTCGTCGCGGGCGTGTTCGACGATATCGCCGATGAAGCGGAGCGCGAGCGTTTCGAAGCGGCGGCGCTGGCGAAGCTGGAAGCGCTGGTCGGGAGGGAGAGCGCGGCATGAGCACGGGCACGCTGATCCGCAGCATCCATCGCGCCGATTTTCCGGGGATGAAGACCCGCGACGGGGCGGACTGGCATTATCTCGACACCGGCGCGACCTCGCAAAAGCCACGGGCCGTCATCGACGCGGTGACGCGGGCGCTGGGCGAGGAGTATGCGACGGTCCATCGCGGTGTCTATGCGCGCTCGGCGGACATGACGCTGGCTTATGAGGCGGCGCGGCGGACCATTGCCCGGTTTATCGGCGCTGCTTCGGACGAGGAAATCGTCTTCGTGCGCGGCGCTACCGAGGCGATCAATCTGGTCGCGTCGAGCTGGGGCGGCGCGAACCTCAAGGCTGGCGACCGTATCCTGCTTTCGCAGCTGGAGCATCACAGCAATATCGTGCCGTGGCAGCTGATCGCGGAGAAGGTCGGCGCTGCCGTCGATGTGGTGCCGCTGACCGCAGATGGCCGGATCGATCTCGACGCGATGGCGGCGATGATCACCCCCGCGCACAAGCTGGTCGCGCTCGCCCATGTGTCCAATGTGCTGGGCAGCGTGCTCGATGTGCGCCGCGCGGTGGAGATCGCCCATGGCGCGGGCGCGCTGATCCTGATCGATGGCTGTCAGGCCGTCCCGCGCCTGCCGGTCGATGTGACGGCGCTGGGTTGCGATTTCTACGTCTTTTCCGCGCACAAGCTCTATGGGCCGACCGGCATCGGCGCGCTCTGGGCGCGCAAGGATATCCTTTCCGGGATGCCGCCTTATCAGGGCGGCGGGTCGATGATCGATCGCGTGACCTTCGCGAAAACCACCTATGCCCCGGCGCCGACGCGTTTCGAGGCGGGGACGCCCGCGATCGTCGAGACGATCGGCTTTGCCGCGGCGGTCGACTATCTCACCGGCATCGGCATCGAGACCATCGCAGCGCATGAAGCCGCGCTGGTGCGCGAGGCGCGCGCCGCACTCGCCTCCGTCAACAGCGTGCGCGTGTTCGGGCCGGACGACAGCGCCGGGATCGTCAGTTTCGAGGTCGCGGGGGTGCATCCCCATGATGTCGGCACCATATTGGATGAGGAAGGCGTGGCGATCCGCGCCGGTCATCATTGCGCGCAGCCGCTGATGGATCATCTGGGCCTGCCCGCGACGGCGCGCGCGAGCTTCGGCCTTTATAACGACAGCAGCGACGTGGAAGCGCTGGTGCGGGGAATTGAGCGGGTAAGGAAGATTTTCGGATGAACGAGGAACGCAAGATCGCGGTCGAGGAAGTGGAGGCGGTTTCGCCGTCGCCCCGCGCGCGCGTCGAGGATGTGGTGGAACAGGCCGCCCCGGCGGAAGGCGCGGAGCGCAAGCGGGATTATCTCGAAGGCTTCCTCTCGCAGCAGCCCGATGGACAGCAGGCGGGAGAGCCGGGCGGGGACCTTTATGAGGCTGTCGTCGACGCGCTCAAGGAAATCTATGACCCGGAAATCCCGGTTAATATCTATGACCTTGGCCTGGTCTATGGCGTCGATGTCACCGAGGACGGTCATGCCGTCGTCACCATGACGCTGACCACGCCGCATTGTCCGGTCGCTGAATCCATGCCGGGCGAAGTGGAATTGCGCGTCGGCTCGGTGCCCGGCATCGGCATGGCGGAGGTCAATCTGGTGTGGGACCCGCCATGGAACCCGCAATTGATGAGCGACGAGGCGAAACTCGAACTGGGGATGCTCTGAGGCCTGCCTCTGGTGAAAGGGCGGGGACACCCCATATAGGTTCCGAACGCAAGAAGGTTTTTGAGATTATGACCGCACCCACCACCGCCCGTGCCCGCCCGGCCGCCGTCACGCTGACGTCCTCGGCGGAACAGCGCATTGCCGATCTGCTGGCAAAGGCGCCGGACGGGACGGTCGGCGTCAAATTGTCGACCCCGCGCCGGGGCTGTTCGGGCCTTGCCTATTCGGTCGATTATGTCAGCGAGGAAACCCCGTTCGACGAAAAGATCGAGACGCCGGGCGGCACCTTCTACATCGATGGCGCGTCGGTGCTGTATCTGGTCGGCAGCATCATGGACTGGCGCGAGGATGATTTCACCGCCGGTTTCGTGTTCAACAATCCCAACGCCACCGGCTCCTGCGGGTGCGGGGAGAGCTTCACGGTCTGATCGGCCTCATGCCACCGTCCCCCGCGCGTCAAGACTGGCGGCGGCCTCCCTTTGGCGCTATTGCGTGCCCATGATGGTTCGATTTGGCAGCTGCGCGGCGCTTGGCCTGCTGGCATTGGGGCTGGGCGGCTGTTCCGGCAAGGTGGAAACCCATATCCGCTCGGATGGCAGTGGCGTGCAGGGTAGGCCCTTGCTGATGTGGCAACCCGAGGCCGCAGAGGGGGCGGCTGATCCCGTGCTCGACCGCGCGAAGCAGGCCGTTGCCGATCGGCTGCAACAACAGGGCTTCCGGTTCGCGGAGCAGGCGCCGGTCATGCTGTCGGTGGGGTTGGCGGAACGGGCGGATCGCATCGCGGTGCAATCATCGCAGGACGCCGCGCTTTCCCCCGCCCATCGGCGCAAGGGGCTGTTCCCCTGCAAAGGGCAAATGGTGCGGCTTTCCATCAGCATGACCGATAGCGCGACCGGCGAGAAGCTATATGGCGGCACCGCGCAGGAGGCCCATTGCAAGGTCTCGCTCGATCAGCTGGTGCCCTATCTCGCCGAAACGGCGCTGGCCGATCTCGCCGCGCCGAGGGGCGTACGGACGGAAATCAGCCCTCTTGCGAAATAAGCGGGGCTTCCTCTGCCGGAGCAAGCGGCAGGCTTAGCGAGAAGCAGGCCCCGCCGCCCGGCGCATCCTCATAATAAGCGCTGCCCTGATGACGCTCGGCGACGCTGGCCACATAGGCGAGGCCCAGGCCGCTGCCGCCCTTGCCGCCGGTGCTGCTATAGCCGAAGCGGGCGAAGGGGTCGGCGCGGCGCTCCTCGGGCAGACCGGGTCCCTGATCGGCCACGCTGGCGATAATAGCGTCTCCTTCCCGCCGGACGCCAAAGCGGATCGTGCCCCCGGCAGGCGACGCCTCGATCGCATTGCCGAGCAAATTGGTGAGCGATCGGGTCAGTGCCTCCGCATCGCCTGTCACCCAGAGGTCGGGCCAATCTCCTTCGTCGCCATTGTCCTGCCCCTCCTGCACCAGCTGGACGGATTTTTCCCGCGCGCGGCCCCACACCATGTCGCTCGCCTGCGCCATGATATCGGCCATGTCCACCGGCTCCTGCCGGGAGGGGCGCGATTGCAGGCGCGCATATTGCACGAAATCATCAGCGAGATGCAGCGTCTGTTCCGCGAGCCGGGCGATGCGCGCGCGCAGGCCGGAATCCTGCATCGGATCGGTCTTTCCTTGCAACAGCGCGATGATCGCGGCTTGCGGCGCGCGCATGTCATGGGAGAGGAATTGCAGCATTTCCTCCCGTTCCCGCACATTGTCCTGCATGATCGCGATCACCTGATGCAGCCGTCCGGCATCGCTGGCGACCCGGTCGCTGCTCCAGCGCTGGCCCGGCTCGGGATCGCCGATGCCGGTCTGGGCGAGCAGCGCCTTGACCTCGCTGCCCATGAAGCGGGTGACGGCCGCCAGCCGGCGCCAGCCCCAGAGCGGGTAGACGAGGATGATGCCCAGCAGCGCGGAAACGGGGGGAAGCCACCATCCGCCCAGAGCCAGCAGCGCCACCGATCCGGCGACGATCGCGATCGTGGTGCCGATCGAGAGGGTCAGGCTGAGCGCGGGAGACAAGCGCCAGAAGGCGATCATCAACCCCCATAGCGGCAGGAGGGAGAGGACCATGATCCAGCCTTGCGGCAGGATCGAGATGAAGCGATCCGCCAGCAGCGAGGAGAGCAGATTGGCCTGTATCTCTATGCCGGACATGCGGCCGGTGCGCGCGGTGGAGATGGTGTGGATATCGCCCAGCCCCTCCGCCGTGCCGCCGATGAGGAGGATCTTGCCGCGCAGGAAATCGGCGGGAACCTCGCCCCGCAGCACGGGCAGCAGGCCGACGCTGCGAAAACTGCCGGGCAGCAGGAAGGGGATGTGCACGGCCTCCGCATCTGCCTGCGTCCGCAGGAACGCCGGGGAGGGGTGGCCGGTGACATGGCGATAGGCCAGCTCTGCCATATGGGGGAGGACATGGCCTTGATCGGACGTGGCGAGCATGATGCTGCGTGCGCGCCCGTCATCGTCGAGCGAGAGATTGGCGGTGCCTGTCCCGGCAGCGGCGCTCTCGATCGGTTCGACCGGACGATGGATCTGATAGGGCAGGCCATCCGGGCCGGGAACCTCGAACAGCATCGGCAGATAGACGGGCGCGTCGTCCTTCATCGCCTTGGCGAGTACGGCGTCCTCAGCCGATGGCTCGATGAACAATATGTCGTAGAGAAGAGCGGATGGGCGCGCGGCCTTCAGCCGGTCCAGCGCCTGCGCATGGATCGATCGCGGCCAGGGCCAGCGCCCCAGCGTGGAAAGCGCCGTGTCATCGATCTCCACGATCAGCAGCCGGTCGTCCGCCGGGGCGGCGTGGAGCGGCGCGGCCATGTCATAGATGAGGCGATCGGCCCGCTCCACCGCCGCGGTACGCAGCGCGAGCAGCAGGATGAGGCTGGCGCCCAACCCGATCAGCAGCCATTCGATGAACAGGCGCCCCCGCTGCACCGGATCAGCGGGCGCCGGTGCGGGCGCTGCCTTTTTCGTTCGCGACGATCAGCGTTTCTTCTGGCAGCCAGCTGGTGGTGCCCTCGCCGTCCTCGAAATGCTGCACGCCGACGCTCCACCGATATTTGCCGGGGGGGAGATCGGAAAGGCTGATAAGGGTGTCGGTGAGGCCGGTTTCATCGACCAGCGGCGGGCTGGCCGGTTCGTCGCGGCGCAGGCGGAAATGATAGAGGTCGCGGCCTTCCCCCACGGTCGTCCAGCGGAAGCGATAGCCGCCGTCCTCGCTCCTGTCGGACGAGGCGGAAAGGCCGATCAGCACCCGGCGCATGGCGTAGGTTTGCGGCATGCCCTCCAGCCCGGTGGCGGCGAGGGCGGAAACCCGCACGAACCAGCGCCCATTGCCGATATCCTCGAAACGGAGCAGGGGATCGCGGGAATAGCCCTCCTGTTCCATTTCGACGAAACCGGCATCGCGGGCGATCTGGACATGATAGCCCGTCGCGCCTTGCAGCGGTTGCAGGGCGAAGGTGATTTGCGGATCGGTCTGTACCCGGCCGGGGTTGAGCAGTTCGGGTGCGGCGAGCAGGGGTTCCCCGCTCATCGCGCCTTGCGGCGAAACCGTCACGCCGAACCCCCTGGTTATGGCTTGCGCGCTGGCATCCGTGCCTGCGGAAACGGCGACCGTGCCGTCGATCACCTCGGTGAGGGAAGGGGCGCCTTCGCCCTCATAGGCTGCGCGGAAGGTCGTGCCGCGCACGGCCGATACGGCGATGGGCGTGCGAATGCGATAGCGTCCGCCGCTATCCCCCAGCGGCGTCGCGCGGGTTTCGACCCGGCCCTTTTCGAGGAGGAAGCCCACGTCCACCATGTCGTTGAGCTGGAAGCGGCGGATCGTCGCCACGCGCAGGCGCGTCTGCGAGGGCAGGGTCAACCGCGACCCGTTGGATAGCAGCAATGTGGCGAAGCTGTTGCGGCCCAGTTCGATCACCATGCCGGGGGTGACGGCCTGATTGACCGCCATCGCGGCGGGCGCTCCGCTGCCGGTTGCTATGGTTCCTGTTCCCTTGAAGGCGGCGATGCGGGCGGTGAGGGGCAGGGTTTTGAGCAATGCCGCGGGTATGATCAGCGTCGAGCCGGGAAGCAGCCGCAGCGGATCGCGCACCCGGTTCAGCCGCTGCACCGCCCGCCAGTCCAGCGGGCTATGCATATAGTCGGCGGCAAGGGTGTACAGGGTGTCCCCGCGCCGTACCGTATAGCGCACCCTGTCATCCTCCCCGATATGCGTCCCGATATGATGGACAGGGAGGCGCGGGGCGCCCGTCGCGGTCGGGGCGGGGGCGGAGGATTGCGCCATGGCCGGGGTAGTGACGCCGGTGGAGGCCAGCAGCGTGGCGGCCAGCAGGACGGCGGCTCCGGTTCGCTTCACACCGCGTCTCCGTCGAACAGTTCGAGCCTGTAGCCATGGCCGAAAATGGTCTGGAGCCGATAGCCATTGTCCGGCCCCAGCCGCAACTTCGAGCGGATGCGGGAAATATGCATGTCCAGCGTGCGCGTCGGCAGATCAGGTACGCTGTGCCAGAGCGTTTCCAATATATAGGCGCGGGAGAAGGCGCGGTTGGGGCTGCGGAAGAACATCAGCGCCAGCGCGAATTCGCGGGCGGTGAGGACGACTTCCTCTTCGCCGAGCCATACGGAATGGGTCATCCGGTCGAAGCGATAGGGCGGGAAGCTCTCCGTCCGGGCTTCGGGTTCGGGCGCAGGTGCGGAACGGCGCAGCACCGCATCGACACGGGCGAGGATGACGTTGGGCGCGCCGGGCTTGATGATATAGTCGTCCGCGCCCGCGTTCAGGGCCTGAACGATATCGTCATTTTCAGAGCGGCCGGTCAGCATGATGATCGGCGGGCAGGGGGTAAGGGTCGTCCGCGCCCATTTGATGATTTCCAGACCGTCCGCGCCGGGCATGACCCAGTCGATGATCGCAAGGTCGAATGTGTCGCGCTGCAACGCATGCATGATTTCGCGCCCATTGCGAAACGAGGCGCAGCTATGACCCGCTTCCGTCAAAATAGAAGAAAGATAGTCTCTGACCGTCTCTTCATCATCTGCAATCGCAATGCGCATCCCAACCCTTTAACTCATGTAAAAACTTGTATTCGAAAAGAAAATTGAACAATAATCCCCTGCGGAATCAGGCGCCCTCCGCCATGGTTTACGCAATTTCGCCCAAAAGGGACATGGGAGAGCGGTTTTTCTCCCATTCCCGTTTCCTTACAGCATCCGGCGCAACACGCCATCCTTTTGCACGAATTGATGAAACAGCGCCGCGCCGACATGCACGAGGATGAGCGGAATGAAGAGCTTGCCCATTAGTTCGTGCCCGGCATGGGCCGCTTCGGCGAGCGGGCTGCCCTTCATCACTGGCAGTTTGGGGATGTCGAACAGGCCGAACCATTCGAGCGGATATTTCCCTGCGGAGGAGAATATCCAGCCCGACAGGGGAACGGCGATGATCATGATATAGAATAGCCAGTGCAACGCATGGGCCAGCCCGACCTGCCAGCGCGGCATCGATGCGGGCAGCGGCGGCGCGGGGTGGCTGATGCGCCAGTAGAGCCGGAACAGGCTGAGCACGAGAACCGTCATGCCGATCGCCTTGTGGATCGGCATCACCGGGAATGTGTCGCGGAACGCATCGCTGCCCAGGCCCAGCACGATCTCCGTGATGATGGCGACCGCGATGACCCAGTGCACTATCCTGGCGACCAGATTATATTTGACGACAGCCTCGTCATATGGCGCGCTTCCAACCATGGCGCTTTACCCTTTCCCCGTTATTGCCCTTGCCGTGCAGATGCTTTCGCAGCAATTCAGCTTCGGCGGGTGCCGGTCATCGCCATCGCGCCGAAAGCGCCGGCCTGAATGGTGCCGGTCAGCGTATCGCCTTCGATGATCGCCTCGCAGTCGAGCGTCATCGGCATGGGCAGGACCATCTCCATCTTCCAGTTGAGGCGATTGCCGTCGACCGTGCCGTCCTTCACGTCGAGCGACCCCAGCGTCCCGGCATTGGTGCCGTGGAAGATGTCGCCGCTCTGGATGACGGTGAACACGCTTTTCTGATCGCCCATCGGCGTCTTGGTAATGCAGTCATAGGCGCCATCTACGGTGGCCATTGTCGTTCTCCTTATATTTTTGTCTTCTGCTTGTATCTTATTGGGCCGATGCGGGTGCCGGCGCGGGGGCGGTCTGGTCCACCACCTCGACCGGCAGGCCGAGGTCCTTCAGTTGCGGCAGCACCACCGCCTTGTCGCCGACCACCACCCAGGTGATCTTCGACGGGTCGATCATGCCGCGCGCGGCGGCATCCAGCTTCTGCGCGGTCTGGGCGCGATAGCGGTCGGCCAGCGTCTCGACGAAATCGAACGGACGGCCCAGCAGCGCGTCGCGCTGCATCTCGCCCAGCACCGCGCCCGATGTTTCGAAGCTGCCGGGCAGCTCGCGGATGCTGCCATTGGTGGTGCGTTGCAATTCCTCCGCCGTAACGCCCTTCGCGGTCAGGAAGCCGGTGATCTGGTCGCGCAGCGCGGCGATGCTGGGGCCGGTCTTGTCCGCCTGCACCGGCGCGCTGACCAGATAGGCGACGCTTTCCTGATTGCGATCGATGCTGCCGCGCACGCCATAGGACCAGCCCTTGGTTTCGCGCAGGTCCATATTGGTGCGGCTGAGGAAATCGCCGCTCATGATGTCGTTGGCGGAGACGAGGTTGACGAGATCATCGCCGCCCCGGCCCTTCAGCACCTCTCCGGCATAGATGAAGGATTGCGGCGATTGCGGGCGGTTGACCAATATGATGCGCGGTTGCGGCGCGGGTGTCGCGACATCGAAATTCTTGCGGCCGGGCATGTCGCGCGTCATCGGCCAGGCGGCGAAGCGCTTTTCCAGTTCCTGCTTCAGCTGGTCGAGGCTCATGTCGCCCACCGCGAAGATTTCCGCCGTGTCGGCGCGCATCCAGCGGCGGTGGAAGCTGGCGAGGTCGTTGCTGGTCAGCGTCTTGACCACCTCCGGGTCGCCCGATCCGCTCGCCGCGATGCCATAGGGATGATCCTTGCCGTAGAGGATCGGGAGGAGCGTGCGGGCCGCCATGCTGCCCGGCTGCGTGCGTTCCTGCGCGATCTGCGCCAGCTGGGCGGCGCGCACGCGTTCCAGTTCCTTGGCATCGAAGGCGGGATGCAGCACGATATCGGCGAGCAGGTCGAGCGACGGGCCGATATTGGGCGTCAGCGCGTAAAGGCCCACGATCGTGCGATCCTGCGATGCGCCCACGGAGATCGATGCGCCGAGCCGCTCCTGCTCCTCGGCGATCTGGATGCTGTTGCGGGTCCTGGTGCCTTCCTTCAGCATGGAGAGCATCAGCGCCTGCGTGCCCTGCCTGCCCAGCGGATCGGCGGCCTTGCCTGCGTCGAAGGACAGGGCAAGGCGCAGCGTCGGCACGGTGTCGCGGCGGGCGAAATGCACCTTGATGCCGTTCGACAGCGTGGCCGTCTCCACGGTCGGGAAGGTCACATTGGGGAAGGTGCCGACTTCGGGCAGCTTGCTGCGGTCGACGGCGGCCTGCGGGGCATGGGTGGCGGGCTGTTCGCCGTCCGCGAGATAATGGGCGGGGGCAGAGACGATCCCGCTGCGCTCGGTCGCGCTGCCCATCTTGCCGCCCGCTTCCTCATAGGCGTCGCGCTCACCCGGCTCCACGGACAGGGCGAATACGGGACGGGTCAGCCATTTCTGCATCGCCGTGCGCACGGTCGCGGGCGTTGCGGCGGCGATTTCCGCCATCTGCTTTTTATAATCGTCGGCATGGCCGGTGTAGAGCGCGCCCTCGGCCAGCACCGTGGCCTTGCCGCTAAAGCCGCCAACCTGCTCCATGCCGCCGATGCGGCCCGATACATCGGTCATCGCGACGCGCTTCACCTCGTCGGCCGTCGGCCCCTTGGCGAAATAGTCGGTCAGGATTTCATCCAGCCGCTTCGACAGCACCGCCGGATCGACGCCCGGCTTCACATCGGCGGTCACTTCGAAGAAACCCAGTTGCGCGAAGCTCTGCACGTCGGCGGTGACTCTCACCGCCAGTTGCTCCTTCTTCACCAAGATATTGTCGAGGCGGGAGGAAGCGAGGCCGCCCAGCACGCTCGCGCCGACGCTGAGCGGCACGTTTTCGGCGCTGTCGAGGCCCGGCACCGTCCACCAGCGATAGAGGCGCGTCGTCGCCACGCGGTCCTTCAGCACCTGATCCTTGCGTGCGGAGAGCGTCGGGATATCAACCTTCACCGGCGCGACCGCCTTGCCGCTCGGGATGTCGCCGAAATATTTGGCGACGAGGGTTTTCGCGGTCGCCTCGTCTATGTCGCCCGCCAGCACCAATATCGCGTTGTTGGGGCCATAATGGTCGGTGAACCACTGCTTCACATCGCCAAGGCTCGCCTTGTCGAGATCGGCCATGGAGCCGATGGTCGAATGGGCATAGGGATGGCCGGGGGGAAGGAGGCCGGCAAGCTGCGCATATTCGACCATGCCATAAGGCTGGTTGTCGCCCTGCCGCTTCTCGTTCTGGACGACGCTGCGCTGGTTATCGAGCTTTTCCTGCGTCACCGCGCCGAGCAGATGGCCCATGCGGTCGCTTTCGAGGAACAGCGCCACGTCCAGCGCCGGGGTCGGCACGGTCTGGAAATAATTGGTGCGGTCGAACCAGGTGGTGCCGTTGAAATCGGTCGCGCCGACCTGTTGCAGCGGCTCGAAGAAATCGCCCGGCGCATTTTCCGAGCCGTTGAACATCAGATGTTCGAACAGATGGGCAAAGCCGGTCTTGCCGGCGGGTTCATGCTTGGACCCGACATTATACCAGACCGACACCGCGACGATCGGGGCCTTGCGGTCGGTATGGACGATCACCCGCAGACCGTTGGGCAGGGTGAACTCGGAATAGGGAATGTCGACCTTCTGCACGAGTTGCGCCGGGGCGACCTGCGCGCTGGCGCTGGTGGAGAAGGTCGGCGCAAGGCCGATGCCCGCAGGGACCGCCAGCAGGGCGATGGCCGCGGCGGAACGGAGGATGAGAGCGCGAAAAGCGGGGGAGGAAGCGGGGCGTCGCATGAAGGGCTATTCTTTCCTAGGTGTCGACAGCAGGATGGCGCCGAACATACCAAGGCGCCGTCCTACTGCAACCGCAATCCATCTTCGGCGATGAAGCGGAAATGAATAAGCCCCGCCGGAAAGAAGGATTTCCGGCTATGCCATGCCGGGATCAGGCCTGTTCGACCGCCGGTTCGAAAGCCTTCGCCCGGCGCGGGCGGACCTCTATGCGCGAGCCGAGGGCAGGCGCGGGGAGGCGCGCGTCCAGATCGATCTCCATCAGCGTGTCGCCGTTCGCCAGCATCCCTTCGACGCGCCAGACGCCGCCCTTGCGGAACACATTGTCGACGATCAGCGCCTCACCGCCGTGCTCGACGATTTCGAGATCATGCGGGCGGACATGGAGATTGCCGGGCAGGCGGTTGGTCTCGCCGACGAAATGGGAAACGAAGGGCGTCGCCGGCTCCATGTAGATCTGCTCCGGCGTGCCGACCTGCTCGATCACGCCATGGTCCATCACCACCACGCGGTCGGCCAGTTCCAGCGCCTCTTCCTGATCATGGGTGACGAAGATCGAGGTCAGCCCCATCTGCTTGTGCAGGTCGCGCAGCCAGCGGCGCAGGTCCTTGCGGACCTTGGCGTCGAGCGCGCCGAAAGGCTCGTCGAGCAGCAGCAGCTTCGGTTCGATCGCGAGCGCGCGCGCGAGGGCGACGCGCTGGCGCTGGCCGCCCGAAAGCTGGCCGGGATAGCGCTTGCTAAGGCCGTCGAGCTGGACCAGCCGCAGCAGTTCCTCCGCGCGGTGCTGAATCTCCTTCTTCGAGGGGCGATCCTTCTTGCGGACGCTGAGGCCGAAGCCGACATTCTGCGCGACCGTCATATGGCGGAACAGCGCATAATGCTGGAACACGAAGCCGACCTGCCGGTCGCGCACGGACAGGCCCGACACGTCGCGGCCGTCGACCAGCACCTCGCCCGAATCCTGAAATTCAAGGCCCGCGATGATCCGCAGCAGCGTGGTCTTGCCCGAACCCGACGGGCCGAGCAGCGCGATGAACTCGCCCGGCTCGACGCTGAGGCTGATATTCTTCAGCGCGGTGAAATCGGCGAATTGCTTGGTGAGGTTGTTTACGCGGATCAATGCCTTGCTCCCGAATGGAGGTCGAAGCGCCATTCAAGGACGCTCTTGGCGACAAGGGTGACGAGCGCGAGCGCGGCCAGCAGCGAGGCCACGGCGAACGCGCCGACGAAATCATATTCATTGTACAATATTTCGACATGCAGCGGCATGGTGTTCGTTTCCCCGCGAATATGGCCGGAGACGACCGACACCGCGCCGAACTCGCCCATCGCTCGCGCGTTGCAGAGCAATACGCCGTAGAGCAGCCCCCAGCGGATATTGGGCAGGGTCACATGCCAGAAGCTCTGCCAGCCGCTCGCGCCCAGCGAGATCGCGGCTTCCTCATCGGTGCGGCCCTGTTCCTGCATCAGTGGGATGAGCTCGCGCGCGACGAAAGGGAAGGTGATGAACACCGTCGCGAGGATGATGCCGGGCACCGCGAAGATGATCCTGACGCCATGGTCGGAAAGCCATGGCCCCAGATAGCCCTGCGCGCCGAACAGCAGCACGAAGATCAGGCCCGACACGACCGGCGACACGGAAAAGGGCAGGTCGATGAGAGTGAGCAGCAGGCTCTTGCCCTTGAAATCATATTTGGTGATGGCCCAGCTCGCCGCCAGACCGAAGGCCATGTTGAGCGGCACGCTGATCGCCGCGACGAGCAGCGTCAGCTTGATCGCGGACTGCGCGTCGGGGTTGGTGATCGCGTCGAGAAAGGCGGGCATCCCCTGTTCGAGCGCCTCGCTGAACACCGCGATCAGCGGCAGCAGCAGAAAGAAGGCGAGGAAGGTCAGCGCGACGAGGATCAGCCCGATCTGCGTGGCGCGGCCTTCGGTGGTGGAACGCGGCTTGCTCATGCGCCCATCCTCCGGCGGCGCAGCGCCTGATAGCCGTTGAGCAGCAGCAGGACGGAGAAGGAGACGACCAGCATGATCGTCGCGATCGCCGTCGCGCCGTTATAATTATATTGCTCCAGCTGAGTGACGATGAGCAGCGGGGCGATCTCCGTCTTGCCGGGCATGTTGCCGGAGATGAAGATCACCGACCCATATTCGCCGACCCCGCGCGCGAAGGCCATCGCAAAGCCGGTGATGAGCGCGGGCAGGATGGAGGGCAGGATGACGCGCAGGAAGGTCTGCCGTCGCCCGGCGCCAAGGGTTGCGGCGGCTTCCTCGACCTCCGGCCCCAGATCGGCCAGCACCGGCTCCACGGAGCGGACGACGAAGGGCAGGCCGATGAAGGTCAGCGCGATGGTGATGCCGATCGAGGTGAAGGCGACCTTGATGCCCAGCGGCTCCAGATATTGGCCGATCCAGCCATTGGGCGCATAGATGCTGGTGAGCGCGATGCCCGCGACCGCCGTGGGCAGCGCGAAGGGTAGGTCGACCAACGCGCCGACGATGCGCTTGCCCGGAAAGCTGTAGCGCACCAGCACCCAGGCGATCAGCAGCCCGAACACGGCATTGACCAGTCCCGCCGCCGCCGCCGTGCCGAAGCTCAGCCGATAGGCGGCGAGTGCGCGCTCGGAGAGGCCGACCCGGACGAAATCCGACCAACCCATGCCCGCCGAGCGGATGAAGATGGTGGCGAGGGGGATGAGGACGATGAGGGTCAGCCAGGTGATGGAAAGCCCGAAGGTCAGCCCGAAGCCGGGCAGCACGGAAGGCGCACGCCAATATCCGCGCTTTGGAAAAGAAGATGTCATCTGCAGAGGCCTGCTCGATTATGGGGCGCGCGAGGTCCCGATTATTTGGTGTAGATGCGATCGAAGACGCCGCCATCGTCGAAGAATTGCTTCTGCGCCTTGCTCCAGCCGCCAAAGGCCTCGTCCACGGTGACGAGATGGATGTCCGGGAACTGGTCCTTGAACTGGGCGGCCACTTCCGGGTTGCGCGGGCGATAGAAATTATGTGCGATCGCGGTCTGCGCCTCGGGCGTGTAGAGATAGTCGAGATAAGCTTTCGCGACCTTTTCCGTCCCGTGCTTTTCGGCGTTTTTGGTGATGACCGCGACCGGCGGTTCGGCAAGGATGGAGATGGACGGCACGACGATTTCAAACTTGCCCTTGCCCAGTTCCTTTTCGGCGAGGAACGCCTCATTCTCCCAGGCGAGCAGCACGTCGCCGATGCCGCGCTCGACGAAGGTGGTGGTCGATCCGCGCGCGCCGCTGTCCAGCACCGGCACCTGCGCGAACAGGCGCTTCACATAATCCTGCGCGGCGGCGTCCGACCCGCCCGCCTTGCGGCCATAGGCCCAGGCGGCGAGGAAGTTCCAGCGCGCGCCGCCGCTGGTCTTGGGGTTGGGGGTGATGACCTGCACGCCCGGCTTCACCAGATCGCCCCAGTCCTTGATCCCCTTCGGATTGCCCTTGCGGACGAGGAATACGATGGTCGAGGTATAAGGGGAGCTGTTGTCGGGCAGCGCCTTCTGCCAATCCTGCGGCAGCAGCTTCGCCTTTTCGGCGATGGCGTCGATATCATAGCCGAGCGCGAGCGTCGCGACATCGGCTTCGAGACCGTCGATGATCGCCCGACTCTGCTTGCCGGAGCCGCCATGGCTCATGCGGAAGGAGACATCCTGCCCGGTCTTCTGCTTCCAATAGGCCTGAAAGGCGGGATTGATCGCCTGATACAGCTCTCGCGTGGGATCATAGGAAACATTGGTGATCTGGACCTTGTCGCCGCTTTTCCCGCCGGAACCGGAGCATCCCGCAAGGGCAAGGGCCAGCGTGGCGATAGTGGCAGCAATAAAGGGCCGGCGGTGCATCATGGTCTCTCCCTGTGGATACGCCTTTTTAAATTCAATTATTTTGATTGACAATTAAAAAGGGATAGCCGGCCCTAAAGCTGCGCTTTTCACGGAACGGGCATGAGGAGAGCGATGCCCCTCGAAGGCAAAGCCCTGCCGTCAGTGATATTGTGGCGAAAATCGCCCGATGTCAGCGCGCGACCTGTTCTTTCGCGGCGGCGGAGGCGAGCGCGTCGGCGCGTTCATTTTCGGGGTGGCCGGCATGACCCTTCACCCAGCGCCAGTCGATCTGGTGCGGGCGGGCGGCCTCGATCAGTTCCTGCCACAGGTCGGCATTCTTCACCGGTTTCCTGTCGGCGGTCTTCCAGCCATTGCGCTTCCAGCCATGCACCCATTTGGTGATGCCATCGCGCACATAGACGCTGTCGGTGGTCAGGATCACATGGCAGGGACGCTTCAGGGCGTTGAGTGCGGTGATTGCGCCCATCATCTCCATGCGGTTGTTGGTCGTGTCAGGCTCTCCGCCGGACAGTTCCTTTTCATGCGCGCCGGAACGGATGACCGCGCCCCAGCCGCCGGGGCCGGGATTGCCCTTGCACGCGCCGTCGGTGAAAATCTCGACGGTGGTGAGTTTCGTTTCCGTGCTCATGCGCCCAGAAGCTGCTGCGTGCTGGCCGAAGCGCAGAAGTCCAGCCGCCGCAAATAGGCGAGCGGGTCCTTGCGCGTCACCATCGCATCGGCGGGCGTGTTGATCCAGTCATAGGCGCGCGTCAGCAGGAAGCGCAGCGCCGCGCCCCGGCACAGGATCGGGAAGGCGGCGCGCTCTTCGTCGCTGAGGCCATGGGTTTCGGCATAGCCACGCGCCAGCGCCGCCGCGACGTCGGGGCGATAGTCCCGCCCGTCGCTGGAAAAGCTCCACGCGCCATGGGTGATGGCGAGGTCATAGGCGCGGATATCGGTGCAGCTGAAATAGAAATCGATGAGGCCCCCCACTTCGTCGCCGCGCATCAGCACATTGTCGGGGAAGAGATCGGCGTGGATGACGCTGCGTTCCAGCCCCTGCGGCCAGTGCGCGTCGAGAAAGGCCAGCTCCGCGCGCACCCGGTCGCCAAGTCCCGGCTGGATGCTGTCGAAATCCTCGCCGCAGGCGGTGGCGAGATCGTGCCAGCCCGCAAGGTCGAGGCTGTTGCGGCGGTTTCCGGCAAAGTCGCGCGCGGCGACATGCAATTCGCCCAGCGCCCGGCCGGTCGAGGCCGCCTGCGGGGCGGTCGGCTCGGTCACGGAAATGCCGGAGAGAAACTCGATAAGGCAGGCGGGGCGCCCGGAAAGCTGTTGCAGCTTGCCGCCCTCGCGGTCGGAGATGAAGCGGGGCACCTTGCATCCCCGCGCGCTCAGATGGTCGAGCAGGTCCATGAAGAAGGGGAGGTCGGCCTCATTCACCCGCTTTTCATAGAGGGTGAGGATGAACCGTTCCCGGCTGCCATCCTCGCGCTGGGTTTCGAGCAGGTAATTGCTGTTCTCGACGCCCTCGGCGATGCCCTTGGCGGAAATCAGCGCGCCGGTGTCATAGCGCGTCAGGAACTCCGCCATCTCCTCGGCGGGCACATGCGTATAAACAGCCATGGATCAGGCAGCCTCCAGTCCGCGCGGCAATTTGAAGGCGATGCGTTCCTTGGCCGTCTCGACCTCGCGTTCGTTCACGGTGAAATGGCGGGCGAGGATTTCCACCACCTCGCGCACCAGCACTTCGGGGGCCGAAGCGCCCGCGGTGATGCCGAGCGTGCGCACGCCGTCGAGCCAGCCGAGGTCGATCTCCGGCCCGCGCTGGATCAGCGTCGCCTTGGTGCCCTCGCGCTCGGCGCATTCGACGAGGCGGACCGAGTTGGAGCTGTTGGGCGCGCCGATCACCAGCACGGCATCGCATTCATGCGCCATCGCCTTGACGGCGGCCTGCCGGTTGGAGGTCGCGTAGCAGATATCCTCTCCCCTCGGCGCGACGATGCCGGGAAAGCGGCGTTCCAGCACGGAGATGATCGCGGCGGTATCATCGACCGACAAGGTGGTCTGGGTGAGGAAGGCGAGATTTTCGGCGGGCACGCCCGGTTCCAGCGCCTCGGCATCCTCGACCGTCTCGATCAGGGTCATGCAGCCCTGCGGCACCTGCCCGAAGGTGCCGATGACCTCCGGGTGGCCGCGATGGCCGATGAAGAGGATATGCCGCCCGGCCTCTACCTGCCGCTCGGCCTGCCGGTGGACCTTCGACACCAGCGGGCAGGTCGCGTCGATATAATTGAGGCCGCGCATCTCGGCCTTGGCGGGCACCGCCTTGGGCACGCCATGGGCGGAAAAGACGACCGGCACGTCGTCGGGCACTTCGGAGAGCTTCTCCACGAAGATCGCGCCCTTCGCCTTCAGGCTGTCCACCACATATTTGTTGTGGACGATTTCATGCCGCACATAGACCGGCGCGCCATATTTCTCGATCGCGCGCTCGACGATGATGATCGCGCGGTCGACCCCGGCGCAAAAGCCGCGCGGCGCGGCGATCAGCAGGTCCAGCGGGGGTAGGGGCGAGGCGTCGTCGGGGGTGTTCATGGATCGAGCCTTTACGGGGAATCACCGCCCATGGCCAGAGGTTGTGACGAGGGGCCTGCGCTTTATACGGCCATTCCTGTCGCTATCCTTGTTGCGCCTGCGCGCGCGGGCGGATAAGAAGCCGGATCAATTTCCAAGGGACTGCCTGTGACCGTATCTCGCTCCTCGATCCTGAAATTCTCCGCCATGGCCATGGTGGCGCTCGCGCTCGCAGGCTGCACGCGCAAGGGCGAGATTGACGAGACGGGCGGCATCGTCGCCGTGCGCAGCGCCTGTCCGACCGCCGCCATCCCCGCGATGACCGGCGATATCACGCTGTTCAACCCGGCCGGCAGCACCGATGCATCGGCGATCGACGTGGTGGCGGAAATCACCAATCTGCGCTCGACCTGCACCGAGGCGGGCGACCAGTTCTATACCGAGGCGACCTTCGACGTGCATGCGACCCGCACCGATGCGAGCGCCGCGCGCGAAGTGATCCTGCCTTATTATGCGGTGGTGGTGCGCGGGGGCACGTCCGTCACCGCCAAGCGCGTCGGGCAGGTGACCCTTTCCTTCGCGGCGGGCCAGACGCGGGCGAGCGCCAGCGCGACCGGTTCTTCCTATGTCGACAAGAGCGCGGCGACCCTGCCGGACGATGTGCTGCGGCGCATCAGTTCCAAGCGCAAGGCGGGCGACGCCGACGCGGCGACTGATCCCTTCTCGACGCCCGACGTCAAGGCGGCGTTGCAGCGAACCAGCTTCGAATTGCTGGTCGGCTTCAACCTGACGCAGGACCAGTTCCGCTACAACGCGACTCGCTGAATAAAACGTCCTCCTCGATGTTCTGCCCGGACTGGCGCATCGGGGGCAGAATGACAGGAAAAACATCGTGACCCTTTACGTTCGTTTCGCCGACCATATGGCGGCGCTGCTCGATGCGATGGAAGCGGCGGGCGATCTGCCCGCAGGTCTCAACCGCAAGGCGGTGACGGTGGAGCCGCCGCGCGACCCGTCGCATGGCGACCTCGCCACCAACGCCGCGATGGTGCTGGCCAAGCCCGCGGGCACCAATCCGCGCGCGCTGGCCGAGAAGATCGCCGCGCGCCTTCAGGACCTGGCCGAGGTCGAGGAGGTGTCGATCGCCGGGCCGGGCTTCCTCAACATGCGCCTGACCCCTGGCACCTGGGCGGACGAGTTGCGGCAGATCGCCGCGCTTGGCGAGGATTATGGCCGCTCGACGCTGGGGCAGGGCGTGACCGTCAATGTCGAATATGTCTCGGCCAACCCGACCGGCCCCATGCATATGGGCCATTGCCGGGGCGCGGTCGTCGGCGATGCGCTCGCCAGCGTGTTGCACTATGCCGGGCACAAGGTCATCCGCGAATATTATATCAACGACGCGGGCGGGCAGGTCGATGTGCTCGCCCGCTCGGCCCATGTCCGCTACCGCGAGGCGCTGGGCGAGGATGTCGGCGCGATCCCCGAAGGCCTCTATCCCGGCGACTATCTGGTGCCGGTGGGGCAGAAGCTCGCGGCGGAATATGGCGATAAATATGTGGCCGCGCCGGAAAGCGAATGGCTGGCGTTGTTCCGCAAGACCGCCGTGGCCGACATGATGGACATGATCCGCGCGGACCTCGCGCTGCTCGGCATTCATCATGATGTCTTTTCGTCCGAGGCCGAGTTGCAGGCGGCGGGCAAGCCCGAGGCGGCCGAGAAATGGCTGCGCGAGCATGACCTCGTCTATGACGGCGTGCTCGAAGCGCCCAAGGGCGAGACGCCGGACGATTGGGAGCCGGTCGAGCTGCCGCTTTTCCGCTCCACCAAATTCGGTGACGATCAGGATCGCCCGATCAGGAAGTCCAACGGCAGCTGGACCTATTTCGGCGCGGACATGGCCTATCATTTCCAGAAGGCGCAGTCCGCCGACCAGCTGATCGATATCTGGGGCGCGGACCATGCGGGCACGGTCAAGCGGATTCAGGCCGCCGTCGCCGCACTGACGGAGGGCAAGGCGCGTTTCGACGTGAAGCTGGTGCAGATGGTGCGCCTGCTGCGCGACGGCGAACCGGTGAAGATGTCCAAGCGCGCGGGCAATTTCGTCACGCTCGCCGATGTCGTGAACGAGGTCGGCAAGGATGTGGTGCGCTTCACCATGCTCACCCGCAAGGCCGATGCGCAGATGGATTTCGACTTCGCCAAGGTGGTGGAAGCCTCGAAGGACAATCCGGTATTCTACGTTCAATATGCCCATGCACGCATCGCTTCGCTGGGCCGTCGGGCGCAGGAAGCGGGCGTGGCGATCGAGGCGGCGCCCGATCTGTCCCGTCTCGGGACGGAGGAGCTGGCGCTGGTGAAGCTCGCCGCGCAGTTCCCACGCGTGGTCGAGGGTGCGGCGCAGAATCGCGAACCGCACCGGATTTCCTTCTATCTGGGCGATCTTGCCGCTGCTTTCCATGGCTGGTGGAACATGGGCAATGACGATCCGGCCGCCAGGGTAATCGTGGTTAACGATCCCCAAATCACGTCCGTCAGGCTTTTCCTCGCCCGGCAAATCGGGCAAATAATCCGCAATGGGCTTGCGCTGATGGGTGTCGAGGCGCTTTCGGAGATGCAATAATGGGGAATGGCAGGATCGATAGTCTCGCGCTAGAGGACGAGGACCGCCTGCCATGGCTTGAACCGGCCTATGATGTCGGGGAAAACGACGAGGTGTCGCTCGGCCGGCTGGGGTTGCTCGTGCTGGCGGGGCTGCTGCTGATCGGTCTGGTGGTGGGCGGTGTCTATCTCGCGCGCGGCCATCTGGGCGGTGGCGGGCGCGGCGAGGTCATCAAGGCGCCGATCGGCAGCTACAAAATCCCCGCCGCCGATGCCGATGCGAAGAAGTTCCAGGGCGAGGGCGATGCCGCTTTCGCCGCCAGCGAGGGCGTGGATCGCGGCGGGCGGATCGACCCGACCCGCCTGCCCGAAGCGCCGATCGTCACCGGCCCGGTGGCGAAGGTTCCGGTGGCGGACAAGTCCGCCGCTGCCGCCGCCGCCAAGAAGGTGGAGGCGACTGTCGCCGATCGCACCGGGGAAAAGGCGCAGGCACCCGCCGCTTCGGCTTCCCAGCAGGCGGGCGGTGGTTCGATCCAGCTTGGCGCCTATGGCAATGAGGCGCTGGCGCGGGATGCATGGACGCGCTTTTCCAAGCGGTTCGATTATCTGGCGGAACTCCCCCACAGCATCCAGCCGGTGACCGTGGGAGGCAGCAAATTCTATCGCCTGCGCGCGCAGGCGGGCGGCAATGCCGGAACGATTTGCGGCAAGTTGAAGGTTGCCGGGGAAAGCTGCCTCGTCGTCAACTAAGACGCGGGCCAACCTGCCCGGAGCGGGGCGTTAATGGCGGATTTCCGGGATTCCGGTGCGCACGATCTTTCAGGTTTCTGCGCGCCGGTCCCCCAAATCCGTCATGTCGCTCTCGCGTGACCGAAGGCCATGTCCTTTGGGTCTTGCGGCACCCTGTAAGCCAACACGGCGTGATCGGCGATTTCCGCTTTCCTACAGTCGGCGCGATGGGTAGGCAGGGGGCATGAAACCAGTTATTTTCGGGCTGGCCGGGGAAAGGCTGAGCGCGCAGGAGCAGTCCTTCTTCCGCGATGCCGATCCGGCAGGCTATATCCTGTTCCGCCGCAATGTCGCCGACAAGGAGCAGTTGCGCGCGCTCACCGACGAATTGCGCGCACTTCATGGTCGCGACGACCTGCTCATCATGATCGATCAGGAAGGCGGCCGGGTCGCGCGGATGCGCCCGCCGGTCTGGCCCGATTTCCCGCCGATGCAGATATTCGATTCGCTCTATGACGTCGCGCCGTCGAGCGCGATCGCCGCCGCGCGCGCCAATGCGCAGGCGATCGCGGCGACATTGCGGGAATGCGGCGTCACGGTGGATGCGTTGCCGCTGCTCGACGTGCGGCAGGAGGGCGCGAGCGATATCATGGGCGACCGCACGCTCGGCGCCGAGCCGATGCGGGTCGCCGCATTGGGCCGCGCGGTGCTCGAAGGATTGAAGGCCGGTGGCGTGGTCGGCATCGTCAAGCATATGCCGGGCCATGGCCGGGCACTGGTGGACAGCCATCAGGACCTTCCCACCGTCACCGCCGACGAGGCCGCGCTGGAGAGCGACCTCGCTCCGTTCCGGGCGCTCAGCCGCGCGCCGATGGGGATGACCGCGCATATTGTCTACACCGCCTGGGACGCCGATCGGCCCGCGAGCCTTTCCCCGACGGTGATCGGCGATATCGTTCGCGGGCGGATCGGCTTTGACGGCCTGCTGATGTCCGACGATCTCGACATGAAGGCGCTGAAGGGGGACATCCCTTCGCTGGCGGCCGGCGTGATCGAGGCCGGGTGCGATCTGGCGCTCAATTGCTGGGCGCGGATGGAGGAGATGATCGGCATCGTCGAGCGCCTGCCCGATATCAGCGCGATCTCGCGGGCACGGCTCGACCGGGCGATGGCGGAGATTGCGGGATATGACGGGGAAGGCGAACCTCTCGAAACCCTGCTCGCGCGGCGGGATGCGCTGCTGGCGGTAATGGCCTGATGGCCATGGGGGCGGAGGCCATGCCCGATCTGTTCGAAAGCGGCCGTCCGCCCGAAGAGGTGCTGACGGTAAGCTTCGACAGCTGGGAAGGCCCGCTCGATCTGCTGCTCACTCTGGCGCGGTCGCAGAAGGTGGACCTGCGGGAGATTTCCATCCTCGCGCTGGTCGAGCAATATCTGGCGTTCATCGCGGATGCGCGGGCGACCAAGCTCGAACTGGCGGCCGATTATCTGGTGATGGCGGCCTGGCTCGCCTATCTCAAATCCGCGATGCTGCTGCCCAAGGCCCAACAGGAGGAACCATCGCCCGAGGAAATGGCGTTGCGCCTGCATCTGCGGCTGCAACGCCTTGCCGCGATGCGCGATGCGGGGGCGCGGCTGATGGCGCGCGATCGGCTGGGCCGCGACGTATTCCCGCGCGGCGCGCCCGAAGGCCTGCGGGTGGACAAGGTGGCGATCTGGCAGGCGAACCTCTTCGATCTGCTCTCCGCTTATGGGCAGGTGAAGGCGCGCACCCGCCCCGTCACCCATGTGATCGCGCGCCGTCCGGTGATGACGCTCGACCAGGCGATCGAGCGGGTAGGCCGCCTTGTCGGCGCGCGGCTCGACTGGACGCGGCTGGAGACGTTCCTGCCCGAAGATGCGGGCGGCGCGCTTGGCCGCTCGGCGCTGGCGTCGAGCTTCGTCGCGATGCTCGAACTGGCGAAACAGGGCCGAGTCGATATCCGGCAGGAAGGCATTTTCGAGCCGATCTTCCTGCGCAGCGCCATGCCCGCTCCCGAAGGGTTGAACGGATGATGGGGCGCGAGGAACCTGATGATCTGCTGCGCGCGCTGGAAGCGGCGCTGTTCGCGAGCGAGGAGCCGCTCACCATCGCGCAGTTGCGCCAGCTATTGGGCGACGCCGCCGAGATAGCCGATGGGCTGGCCCGGTTGAGCGAAGATTATGCCGGGCGCGGCGTTAATCTGGTGGAGCGAGGCGGGCGCTGGCATTTCCAGACGGCCGCCGACATGGCGCATCTGCTGCGGCGTGATCGCGAGGAGGCGCGCAAACTTTCACGCGCGGGCATGGAAACCCTTGCGATTATCGCCTATCATGAACCGGTGAGCCGGGCCGAGATAGAGGCCGTTCGCGGCGTTCAGGTCGCCAGGGGAACGCTGGACGTGCTGATGGAGGCGGGCTGGGTAAGGCCCGCCGGGCGAAGAGAGGTGCCGGGACGGCCGCTGCTTTATGCGACGACGGCGGAGTTCCTCACCCATTTCGGCCTCACCAGCCGCCGTGACCTGCCCGGTATCGAGGATTTGCGCGCCGCCGGGCTGCTCGATCCCGTCGATCTTGCGATGGAAGGGGCGATGGCGGGCCTGCTGGAACGGACCGGTACAGAATCGTCGCTGGAAAATGAGGAGGGGGATGACTAATATGGGTCATTACCCCAAGGAGATTTAGAATGGGTTCCTTTTCGTTGATGCACTGGATGCTGGTGGTGCTGGTTGTCGTGCTGTTGTTCGGCGGCGGTCGCATCTCCTCGCTGATGGGCGACGTCGCCAAGGGCATCAAGGCGTTCAAGAAGGGCATGGCCGATGATGAAGACCAGCCCGCAGAGCCGCGCCCCGTCAATCGTATCGAGGGTCAGGCCGCGGCCGATCCGTCGGTGACGCCCAGCAAGGAAGAACAGAAGCAGGGCTGACAAGGCCAGCGGTCGCGGAGCACCGGAATTTGAAACATGTTTGATATCGGTTCCAGCGAACTGCTGATGATCGTGATCGTCGCGGTCGTCGTGATCGGGCCGAAGGATTTGCCGCGCGCCCTCTACAAGGTCGGTCAGCTTGTCGGGAAGGCGCGGGCGATGTCGCGCCATTTCCGCTCCGGCATCGATGCGATGGTGCGCGAGGTCGAGCTGGAGGAGATGGAGAAGAAATGGGCGGCGGAAAATCGCCGGATCATGGAACAGCATCCCGCACCCGCGACGCCCGCGATCGAGCATAGGGAGGAGAGCGCGGGCAGCGCCGCTCCGTCCGCCGTCGCCGGAGAGGAAGGGGCGGCCACGCCTGCCGCCGCACCGGCGGATGGGCCAGTCGCGGGGCCAGTTGCGGGGCCAGTTGCGGGGAAGGACGCATGAGGGACATTGACGAGACCCAGGCGCCCTTGCTCGAACATCTGATCGAGCTGCGCTCCCGCCTGCTCAAATGCGTATTCGCATTGTTCCTGGGCTTCATCCTCTGCTTCGTCTTTTCGGAGCAGCTGTTCGCCGTGCTGGTGCATCCGCTCAAGCAGGCCTTTGGCGCGGCCGGGGGCAAGCTGGTCTATACCAAGCTGTACGAGGCCTTTTTCGTGCAGGTGAAGGTCGCGCTGTTCGGGTCCTTCTTCCTGAGCTTCCCGATCATCGCTAACCAGCTTTGGGCGTTCATCGCGCCGGGGCTGTATGCGCAGGAGAAGAAGGCGCTGCTGCCTTTCCTGCTGGCGACGCCGGTCCTGTTCCTCGCGGGGGCCTCGCTCGCCTATTTCGTGGTGATGCCGACGGCCTTCCATTTCTTCCTGGAGTTTCAGGGGCAGGCGGGGGGCCTCCAGATCGAGGCGCTGCCGAGCGCGGATGCCTATCTCGGGCTGGTCATGCAGTTCGTGCTGGCCTTTGGCATCAGCTTCCTGTTGCCGGTGCTGCTGATGCTGCTCAACCGCGCCGGTCTGGTGAGCCGGGAGCAGCTTGTCGGCGTGCGCCGCTATATGATCGTAGGGGCGTTCATCGCGGCGGCCGTGCTGACGCCGCCCGATGTCGTGTCGCAGCTGATGCTCGCGGTGCCGCTGATCCTGCTCTACGAACTGGCCCTGATCGGCATCTGGTTCACCGACCGGAGCCGTAAAAAGGGCGATGAGGACGAGGAAAAGGGCGACGCCACCGCGCTGACCGTCCGGGATTGATTTCGCAGCTTCCGGGGAATGAGGATAAGGAAAGCGCGCCGCGTCTATCGGACGCCGCGCGCTTTCGCTTGATAGGGGGAGGCTGGTCGGATGTTCCCATCCGGCCTGACGCCATCCTGATCCGCGTCTGATCGGCTGTGTTCTTAGTCGGCTGTGTTTTCGATGGCCTTGCCGGCGCTCTGCACGTCGCGGCCGGCCCCCTCGACGGTGTTGCACGCCGCCAGAAGCAGCGAGGAGCCGAGAAGAAGCGTTGCAATAAGGGTCCGGGTCATAATCCTACCTCTCTCTTCAAGGGATGAGGTCATCGCGCTTTGACACGGAAAAAATGATCGGTCCGCTCTTTGGTTCCGCCGCTGGCCGTTTCGAGATCGTGGAAACGGGGCTTTCTGCCGCTGTCGATAGGGAAGCCGCTGGCCCAGAAATGGAATACAGGCCCAGAAACAATGTGAGCCCGGAACGCGGGTGGGGGGGAGGCGTTCCGGGCTCTTGTCGGATAGCGTAGCGGGGGGCAAAGGGTCGCCATCCGCACGAGAGAACGAAGCCTTTCTGCTTTGGTTCCTCCATTGGCCGCAAAAATCGAAAAAAAGAAATATCCATGCAACCACCTGTTTTTGCATGGGTTTATCGTGGATATTCTTTCGATTGGCGGGGAGCTGTGCAATTTCAGCGATCAAAGGGGTTTGCCGCTGTCGGCATATTCCGGCCGGATCGAGGATTGCGGCAATGTCTGGCCAGGCAAATCGGGAACCGGTGCGGGCAGGGGCGCCCAGCCCGGTTGCGGTCCGGGGGCGTAAGACGGGGCGGCTGGATGCGCGGGAAGGGCGAAGACAGAGGAGTGCCCCTGTCCCAGCGCCTGTTCCACCTCGGGCATGAAGGGCATGGCCTGGGGCATGGCCCCGGCGGGGATCGGCTTCCACAGGCGGGGCGGCGGGCCGGAAATCAGCTCGCGCCCCGAATAGGGCAGGCGATAGGCGTCGATGCGGCCATTGGCGCCGCGCATCTGGTAGAAGATATGCGCGCCCACCACCGCCACCGGATCGAGCCGGGACGACCAGTCCGGCCGCACCGCGAGCGTGTGGTAGAAAGTGGAAAGCCCGACCGGCGCGAAGGGCTGGCCGGTCAGCGCCAACTCCGCGACCTGCCGCGCGCGCGCCCATTTGGCGGCGACGGGCGTACGCGCCATCGCGCCGTCGCAACTGAAGGTGAACTGGCAGAGCAGATCGGTGCGCTCGGCCCCCTGATAGACGACGCCGCACACGCTCTTGGGCCATGCGGGGTGGCGCACGCGGTTGAGCACCACCTGCGCAACGGCGCGCTGGCCCTCGGTCGGTTCATTGGCGGCTTCATAATAGATCGCCGAAGTGAGGCAGTTGAGCGCGCGATAGCGATCCAGCGGGGTGGTGCCGGAAAAGGGCGCGGACAGCGCCGTTTCCACCGGGCGCAGCGCCAATATATGGCGCGTGTCGTTGCCGGCCGGCGCCTGCGGGGCGATATCGAACGCCCCTTCCGCGTAGAAATAGGCGGAGCCGGTAAAGGTGTCGCGCGCGCTTTCTATCGGATTGGGGCGGGGGTCGGGCTGGCGTGCCAGCAGGTCCAGCGACGCATAGGAGGCGCTGCGCAGGCCCCCGGCGCCGAGCAGCGCGAACAGCACCGCACCCCCCGCGACAAGCCGCCTGCGCTTGCCCATGGCGAACCGCCTGGTCGGCCCATTGGCGAAAGGCCGGGGCGGAAAGGGAGAAGAATCGGTCTTGTGCATGAGAGTTCCCGGCCGACTCTTACAGCAATTTCCTTCATAATTCTTCCCTGGAGTCCGCCTCGGCCGGATCGAACCGGGCTGGCCCCCGTTTTTATTGGTTTGTCCTCTTTTCCAGACGGGCAAGTGGATCGACTTACTTTGAAACCACCTGGATGAACCCGCGTTCGATCCTCTCTTTCGCGGTCATTGCCAACCGCAACTTTCGCCAGCCCCATTTTCCCTTGCTTGGCAGCTTGCGGAGGCTGCGCTATGGGAGGAGGCATGATCGTGTCCAAAGATACCTTGTCGCTCATCGGCAATACCCCCCTTGTCCGTCTGGAAGGCCCCTCCCGCGAGAGCGGCTGCGAGATTTTCGCGAAATGCGAATTCGCCAATCCCGGTGCTTCGGTGAAGGATCGCGCGGCCCTGTTCATCGTGCGCGATGCCGAGGAAAAGGGGCTGTTGCAGCCGGGCGGCACCATCGTTGAAGGGACGGCGGGCAATACCGGCATCGGCCTTGCGCTCGTCGCCAATGCGCGCGGATATCGCACCGTCATCGTGATGCCCGAAACCCAGAGCCGCGAAAAAATGGATACGTTGCGCGCGCTCGGTGCGGAACTGGTGCTGGTGCCCGCCGCGCCTTATTCCAATCCCGGCCATTTCGTGCACACCTCCCGCCGCATCGCCGAGGAGACTGAGGGCGCGATCTGGGCCAACCAGTTCGACAATATCGCCAACCGCAAGGCCCATATCGTCGGCACCGCCGAGGAAATCTGGACGCAGATGGACGGCAAGGTCGACGGCTTCGTCTGCGCGGCAGGCACGGGCGGCACGCTCGCCGGGGTGGGGCTCGGCCTCAAGGCGAAGGATGAGGGCGTCACCATCGCGCTTGCCGACCCCTTTGGCGCGGCGCTCTATAATTATTACGCCCATGGCGAATTGAAGGCGGAAGGCAGTTCCGTCGCCGAAGGCATTGGCCAGGGCCGGATCACCGGCAATCTCGAAGGCGCGCCGGTCGACACCCAGTTCCGTATCTCCGACGAGGAGGGCCTGCGCTGGGTTCGCCGCCTGCTGGCGGAAGAGGGGCTGTGCCTAGGCCTGTCGAGCGGCATCAATGTCGCGGGCGCGGTCGCGCTGGCGAAGGAACTGGGGCCGGGCAAGCGGATCGTGACCATATTGTGCGATACCGGCTTCCGCTATCTTTCGACCCTCTACAACCGGGAATGGCTCGAAGCGAAGGGCCTGACGATATTTCCTTGGCTCTTGCAGAAGGAAGAGGCATAAAGGCTGCTTCGGGTTCGGCATGGCGATGCCTGCCAGCCCTTGAACAGGTGATTATGCAGAAGCTGGTGCAGCAGAAAGAAGGAATGCAGCGTGTCCGGGTGGGCCTCAGCGGCCTTGCCGGTGTCGTGTTGCTGGTGGGTCTGGCCAATATCGTCGTCGACAATGCGCGCAAGAAGGATGATGGCGGGCAGATCGCGGCTTCGGACAATGGTTCCAACCTTACCAATCCCGCAGGCAGCATGACCAAGCCGAGCGAACCGCTGGCGGAACTGGGCGTGACGCCGACGGCGGACAGCGGCGTCGTCGCCGATCTTCAGCCCGACCCCAATCTGCGGGAGCCGATGGACCGTCCGCCGCCGGTTTCCCCCACCCTGCCTTCCTCGCAACAGCAGCATCCGGCGCAATAGGCCGTTCCGCGCGGCGGCTTTCGATGACGCGTCCCGATCGCCCCTTCCATGGTCGCATCCCCAACGCCCTGCTTGCCGCCTTGTTGATGGCGGTCGCGGCGCTGGGCGCGCTGCTCGCCGCGTTCCTGCCGCTTGCCATGCCGCTCGGATTAGCGGCGGGCGGAATAGTGGAGACCGGACAGATGGAGCCGGGGCGCTGGTGGGCGGGAAGCGCGATTGCCGTTCTTGTCCTGCTGCTGCTGTCCTGGCGCTGGGACTGGCGGATACGGCTTTACTGGCTGGCGCTGTTCCTGCTGGCGCTGGGCACGGCGATCCTGCTGCTGGTGACGGGCGCGACGGCGCCGGTCTCGCGGGCAGGAGCAGGGGCGGAGGCAGGAGCGCCTTCTTCCGCGAGCAAGCCGCTCGCGGTCGGGGTGATTACCGCGCTCCCGCTTTTCTGGCCGGAGGGGGCCGAGGCGCGCGATCTTCTGATGAGGGAAGGGCCGGGGAAGGCTCCGTCGCCACCGCCGGTGCCGGTGATGCATCATCGCGCCGTGCCGATCGATCATGTCGATGAGGCGGCGCTGGGGCAGGTGGATGCCGTGCTGCTCGCCCAGCCGCGCCTGTTGCAGCCGATGGAGCTGGTGCGGCTCGATGCATGGGTGCGGGCGGGCGGGCGCATGCTGGTGCTGGCCGATCCGTTGTTGGTCTGGCCCGGTTCTCTGCCGCCTGCCGACCCGCGCCGCGCGCCGCTCACGAGCCTGCTCGACCCGCTGCTGACCCATTGGGGCCTGCGGCTGGAGCCGGCGGACCCCGCCCGTCACGGCATGGAGCGCCGCCTGCTGGCAAGCGGTCATGCGCTGATGCTCGCCGGGGCTTCCCGTTTCTCGGTGCTGGCGGAGGCGGATGGCCGGATGGACGGCGTGGATTGCGCCCTTGCCGAGCGCGGGCTGATGGCGCTGTGCTCCGTCGGGCGAGGCGAGGTGCGTCTTGTCGCCGACGCCGACCTCATCGATGACCGGCTATGGCTTGCCGATCGTCGCTGGCCAGCGCGGCCGGAGGCCTGGTCGGCCGATGTCCCCTCATTGCTCGACGCCTGGCTTGAAGCGCCGCTGTCGACCCCGGCCCAAGCCGCCCCGCGCCGGGTGAAGGATGAGGCTGCCCTTTATGCGGCATTGCGCCATGCGATGCTCGCCCTGCTGATCTGGGCGGGGCTGGGAATGCTTGGGCAGGGCAGGATTTCGGGGCGCCGAAAGGGGGAAATGGAACGGGGAGAGGAGGACAAAGCCGGAACAGCGGCCGGGCTGTCCCGGCAAGGGAAGAGGAAAAGTCCATGAAAACCATATAAATCCCTCCATTTCCCAGCTTTTCCCAAATTTTCCCCTTTTCTCCCAGCTGTTCCCTTGGTATTCCCATGGCCGAGGGGCAGTGAAAGCTGCATGATTCCATTTTGCGGTCTGGCGTTCCCCAATGCGTCCTGCGCGAATGGTGTCATGTGGTCCGGATCGGCCCGCTATTGGGGCGAGGCGCAACAGGGTGTCCGAGGGCATCATCTTTTCTGGAAACGGTATCTGCGTGGCAGATGGCAAAGGGCGGTTCGCCCTGCCGCTCGACATGCGCAAGGCCGTCAAGACCAGCAGCGGCGAAAACCGCCTGTGCCTCACCATCCACACCCAGCTTCCCTGCGCCATCGGTTTCGGCCTCTCCCACAAGCAATGGCTGGAAGAGCAGGTCGTCGAGATGGAGCGCGTTTCCCGCGAAAAGGGCGCGCCCTTCGACGCCGAGGCGGAGCGTGAAGCGCGTTTCGCCGATATGGAGGACCTTAATTTCGACGATGGCGGGCGTTTCTTCATGCCGCCCGACATCAAGGACATGATGGGGATTTCCGACACCATCGTGTTCGTGGGCGCCAGCCGTCATATCCAGATGTGGGACCCTGCGGCCCTGCTCGCTAGCGAAGGACGCAGCCCCCGCGTTCGTCACGCGGTCGAGAAGTTCCTTGCTGAACGCGCGGCGGGAGGCGGCAAGTGACCGCGCCCGTCAGGCAGGACGCCCCGCATGTCCCGGTGCTGATCGACGAGGTGCTCGACGCGCTGGCCATCCGGCCGGGCGAAACCCATGTCGACGGCACCTATGGCGCGGGCGGCTACAGCCATGGCATGGCCGGGCGTGGCGCGCGGGTCTATGCGATCGATCGCGACCCCGATGCGATCGCCGAGGGACGCGAACGCATTGCCCGCGATGGCGATGCGATCACGCTGGTGCAGGGGCCGTTCTCTGCCATGCGCGATCTGCTTGGTGAGGAGGGCGTGGGCAGCGTGTCGGGCGTGACGCTCGATATCGGCGTGTCCTCGATGCAGCTCGATCGCGCCGATCGGGGCTTTTCCTTTCAGGCCGATGGCCCGCTCGACATGCGGATGAGCCAGGAGGGCATGACTGCCGCCGACTTCCTCAATACCGCTGCCGAGGAGGAAATCGCTGATATCCTCTATCTTTATGGCGAGGAGCCGCGTTCGCGCCGGGTGGCGCGGGCGATCGTCGCCGCGCGCCCGCTCAGCCGCACGGCGGAACTGGCGCAGGTGATCCGCCGGGCGCTTGGCCACAAGCCGCATGACAAGAAGGATCCGGCGACCCGTGCCTTTCAGGCGATCCGCATCCATCTGAACGGAGAGCTGGATGAGCTGGAGCGCGGGCTGGAAGCGGCCGAGGCGCTGCTGGCCCCCGGCGGCCGGCTGGCGGTGGTGACGTTCCACAGCCTTGAGGACCGTATCGTCAAGCAGTTCCTGCGCCGTCGCAGCGGCGGGGATGCGGGCGGGTCGCGCCATCGTCCGGAAGCGGCGAGCACGGTCCGGCCCACTTTCGCCAAGCCCGCCAAGGCGGTGCGTCCGTCGGAGGCGGAACTGGCCCGCAACCCCCGCGCCCGGTCCGCCACGCTGCGCAGCGCCGTGCGCCTTCCCATTCCCGCCCAACCCCTGCCCGTCGAGGAGAAGTCCGCATGATCGCGGTCAAGCGTCTGCAAAGTCTGTTCTGGGTGCTGCTCGTCGCCCTCGGGGCGCTTGGGGCTTATCTGGTGTCGCTGCGGGTCGCCACGGAGCGCAATGAGTTGATGCGCGTGCGCACGCAGATCGCGCAGGCACGGGGGGATATCCGCTATCTCGAAACCGAGTTCGCCGCGCGGTCGAGCATCCGCCAGCTGGAAAAATGGAATGCCGAGGATTTCCGTTATTCCGCGCGAACGGCCGACCAGTATCTGGATGGCGAGCGGGCGCTGGCGCATCTCGATGGCGTGGAGCCGAACGGCCCGGCCTATGTCGCGCCGCCGGTCATGGTGGCGATGATCGACACCGATAATGGCGGTGCGGCCGCCGCGGTCGAGCAGCCCGTGGCCAGCCCCGCCGCGCTTCAGATCCGGTCCGATGTTTCGACCATCCGCACCGCTTCGGCCGAGGCGGCGCGCAGCCAGCCGGCGCGCACGGAGCTTGCCTCGCGCGCGGTTCCGGCCGCCGCGCCCGTGGCGAAGGACGCCAAAACGCCGTCCGCCCGGAAGAGCGAGACCGCCAAGGATGCCCCCAAGCCCCGCCTTGCACGGGCGGAACAGCCTGAAAGCGCGCTCGCGCGCAACGCCGAGCGCATGGCGATGCTTGACGCCCGCCTGCTGGATGATCGCACGCTCGGAGATATTGGCCGCAAGGCGCAGGTGGAAAAGCGCGGGGGCGCTAACTGATGGCCACGATCGTCGTCCGGCATGATCGCCTGCCGGTCACCCGGCAGCGGGTCAACCTGACGGCGATCGCGCATCAGCGGTTGATGGTGGTGCTGCTGATCATCGTCGCGGTGTCGATGGTGCTGATCGGGCGGCTGACCTGGATGGGCCTGTTCGCCGACGGCAATGCGCGGCAGCATGCTTTGGGGGCAGGGGTGCCGCCGCGCGCGGATATCGTCGATCGCAATGGCGTGCCGCTGGTGCGCACGATGGATGCCTATTCCATTTCCGTGCGGCCCGACAAGTTGATCGGCGAGCCTGACGAACTGGCGCGCAAGCTGCATGAAATCTTCCCCGACACACCGGCGGCGGAGTTCCACAAGAAGCTGACCGGCAAGGGCTGGGCCTATCTGCGCCAGCGCGCGCTACCCGAAGAGGTCGCGCAGGTGAACGCGCTGGGCGAGGTCGGCATCGAGTTCCCGCGCGAGAAGGAGCGCGTCTATCCCCAGCGCACGCTCGCGGCGCATGTGCTGGGCTTCGCGCCGGTGCAGGAGGGTGCGGTCTATCAGGGCGGCATGGGCGTCGAATCCGCGTTCAACGAACGGCTGACCGATCCCGACCAGCGCTCTACGCCGCTTGCGCTGTCGATCGACAGCCGGGTGCAGGGTGCGCTCGAAAACGAGCTTTATGCGGGCGTGCTCGACCAGAATGCCAAGGGCGCGACCGGTATCGTCCTTGACGCCAACACCGGCGAAGTCCTCGCCATGGCGTCGTTCCCGGTGTTCGATCCCAACAAGCTGGGCAGCGATGACAATGCGCGGCGCAACAATGTCGTTCAGTCTCGCTATGAGCTGGGGTCCACGTTCAAGCCGCTGGCGATCGGGGCCGCGATGGATGCGGGCGTCGTCACCTCGATGGCCAAGCGCTATGATGCGACCGCGCCCTTGCAGGTCGGCGGCTTCCGCATCAAGGACGATCATCCGCTCGGCCGCTGGCTCAATATTCCCGAGGTGCTGATCCACAGTTCCAACATCGCAACCGCGCGGATCGCCGATGAGATGGGGCCGGGGCCGATGCAGAAAATCTATCGCGAACTGGAGTTCGACAGCCGCCCGAGCATCGAGCTGAAGGAACGCGCGCGCACGCTCTGGCCGTCCAGCTGGGGTCGCATCACCACGATGACCGCCGCCTATGGCCATGGCATCGCGGTGACGCCGCTGCATCTCGCCAGCGCCTATGCCGCGCTGGTGAATGGCGGTATCTGGCGCCCGGCCACCCTGCAACGGCTGCGCGAGGAAGACGTGCCCAAGGGCCGTCGCGTCTTTTCCGCCGCGACCAGCGCGCGGATGCGCCAGCTGCTGCGCATGATCGTGAAGAACGGCACCGGGCGCAATGCCGACGCACCGGGCTATCGCATCGGCGGCAAGACCGGCACGGCGGAAAAGCCGTTCGAGGGCGGCTATGCGCATCGCTCGCTGATCACCACCTTCGCGGCGGCTTTCCCGATGGACAATCCGCGCTATGTCGTGCTGGCGATGATGGATGAGCCGCAGGGCAGCAAGCAGTTTCCCGGCGTGCGCACCGCCGCCTATACCTCCGCCCCGGTGGTCAAGAAGCTGGTGATGCGGATCGGCCCGATGCTGGGAATCATCCCGGATGAGCGCCGGGATGTTGACGTATCGGAATTGATGCCCCTTGTTGCACGCGACAAGGGAGACGACTGATGCGACTTGAGGCGTTGATTGGAGATAAAGCGGGTGATGCGGCCGATGTGCAGGTGACGGGCTTTGCCATCGACAATCGCAAGGTTGCGCCGGGGACGATCTTCGGCGCTTTTCGCGGCGCGCGGGTGAATGGCGAGGATTTCATCGCCGACGCCATCGCCGCCGGGGCCGTGGCGGTCGTCGCCCGGCCAGAGGCGCGCGTCGAGGGCGTGCCCCATATCGCCGATGCCGCGCCGCGCCGCCTGTTCGCGCAGCTTGCCGCGAAATTCTATGCGCCCTTCCCGGAAAATTGCGTTGCCGTCACCGGTACCAACGGCAAGACCTCCACGGTTGAGCTGACGCGCCAGCTCTGGCGCATGATGGGGCATCAGGCCGCGTCGATCGGCACGCTGGGCGTCACCACCTCGGTCGATCAGGTCTCCACCGGCCTGACGACGCCCGATATCGTGACTTTCCTTTCCAACATGGCGGGGCTGCGCAAGGAAGGCATCACCCATGCCGCCTTCGAGGCGTCGAGCCATGGCCTCGCGCAATATCGCACCGAGGGCCTGCCGGTGAAGGCGGGCGCGTTCACCAATTTGTCGCGCGACCATCTCGATTATCATGGCGACATGGACAGCTATTTCGAGGCGAAGATGCGGCTGTTCGACGAGGTGGTCGTCGAGGACGGCGCGGCGGTGATCTGGGCCGATGACGGGGACTGGTCCGACAAGGTGATCGCGCGGGCGCAAAAGCGCGGGCTGCGCCTGCTGACGGTGGGGCAGAAGGGCGAGGCGCTGCGCCTCGTCTCGCGCGAGCCGACACCGATGGGGCAGAAGCTGGTGATCGCGGCCGAGGGCGCGGAACACGGGATCGACCTGCCGCTGATCGGCGCCTATCAGGCCGCCAATATGCTGGTGGCGACGGGCCTCGTGCTGGCGACCGGTGCGAAGCTGGCATCGGTGCTGCCGCTGCTCTCGCGGCTCCAGCCGGTGCGCGGGCGTCTCGAACGGGCCGTGGTGACGAAGGCGGGCGCGCCGGTCTATGTCGATTATGCGCATACGCCCGATGGCCTGCGCGCGGCGATCGAGGCGCTGCGACCGCATACGAAAGGCCGTTTGATCGCGCTGTTCGGCGCGGGTGGGGATCGCGATGCGGGCAAGCGTCCGCTGATGGGCAGGACGGCGGCGGAGCTTGCCGACCATGTGATCGTCACCGATGACAACCCTCGTTCGGAAGACCCCGCGGCCATTCGCGCCGCCGTCATGGCGGGCGCGCCGGAGGCCGAGGAGATCGGCGGACGCCGCGCCGCCATCGCCGCCGCCATCGCGCAGGCCGGGCCGCAGGATATCGTGCTGCTGGCGGGCAAGGGGCATGAACAGGGACAGGTGATCGGCGACAGGGTGCTGCCGTTCGACGATGTGACGGTCGCGCGGGAATGCGCGCAATGAACCGGACGCGAGCACCTCTCTGGACATCGGACGAAATCGCCGCGGCGACGGGCGGAACTGCTTCCGCCGTCTTCGATGTGGGCGGTGTCGCTTTCGACAGCCGCGAAGTGGGGCCGGGCGATCTTTTCATCGCGCTGAAGGGCGAGGCCACCGACGGACATAAATTTCTCGACAAGGCATTTGCGGCGGGGGCCGCCGGGGCCATCGTCTCCGAGCCTATCGACCAGCCCCATATCCTGGTCGGCGATACCGCGGAGGCGCTGAATGCACTGGGCCGGGCGGCGCGGGCGCGCATGACCGGCAAGGTGATCGGCGTCACCGGGTCGGTCGGCAAGACCAGCACCAAGGAGGCGCTGTTCGCCGCGCTCGACCGCTTTCGCCCCGGCCGCGTCCATCGATCGGTCAAGAGCTACAATAATCATGTCGGCGTGCCGCTGAGCCTTGCCCGCATGCCGGGCGACAGCCTGTTCGCGGTGCTCGAAATGGGGATGAACCATGCGGGCGAGCTTTCCGCGTTGACCCGCCTCGTGCGACCGGATGTCGCTATCGTGACGGCCATCGCCCCTGCCCATATCGAATTTTTCGGCACCGAGGAGGCGATCGCCAGCGCCAAGGCGGAGATTTTCGAAGGGTTGGAGCCGGGCGGCTGCGCGATCATCCCCTATGACAGTCCGCATCGCGACCTGCTGGCGGGCGTGGCGCGGGACTATGGCGCCACCGTGATCACCTTCGGCATGGGGGCGGGCGCGGATGTTTGCGCCGCCGCCGCCGTCCCTGCGAGCAGCGGCGGCACGCTGGTGTCTGCGCGGCTGATGGATGCGGAACTGTGCTATACCGTGGCGGCGCCGGGCGACCATAATGTCTCCAACTCCCTCGCGCTGCTGGCGGCGGTGGAGGCCGTGGGGGGCGATCTCGCCGCCGCCGGTCTGGCGCTTGCCGATATGCCGGGGCTGCCGGGGCGTGGCGAACGCAGCAGGGTCGCGGCGGGAGAGGGGCAGGCGCTGCTGATCGATGAAAGCTACAACGCCAATCCCTTGTCGATGGCGGCGACCATCCGCCAACTGGGCCGGGAAAAGGCGAAGCGGCGCATCGCGGTGCTCGGCGCGATGAAGGAACTGGGCGATGCGGGCGAGGCCTTGCACGAGGGGCTGGCCGAGCCGCTGGAGCAGGCTTGCGTTGATCTGGCCATTTTGGTCGGTGAAGAGATGGCGCCGCTCGCGCAAAGGCTTGAAGGGCGGCTGGCTTTGTCGCATGTGGCCGACGCCGAAGAGGCAACACGGATCGTCCGGGCGACTATGCAGCCGGAGGACGCGATTCTCGTCAAGGGTTCCAACAGTGTCGGATTGTCGCGGCTGGTCGCCGCGCTTTCCGGCGGAGAATGATGAATGTTATATTGGCTGGCCCAGCAGCTTGATTTCCCGGGGATATTGAACCTCATCCGCTACCTGAGCTTCCGGGCTGGTGCGGCGATTGCGACCGCGCTCGTGCTCGGGCTGCTGATCGGCCCGCGCTTCATCGGCTGGCTGCGCGTGCGGCAGGGCAAGGGGCAGCCGATTCGCTCCGACGGGCCACAGAGCCATTTCGCCAAGCGGGGCACGCCGACCATGGGCGGCCTCATGATCCTCACCTCGCTGCTGGTGTCGGTGCTGCTGTGGATGGACCTCAGCTCCATTTATGTCTGGGCCTGCCTGTGCGTGACGCTGGGTTTCGGCGCGATCGGCTTTCTCGACGATCATGACAAGGTGACAAAGGCCAGCACTGCCGGGCTTTCCGGGCGGGCGCGGCTGCTCTGCGAATTCCTGATCGCCGGTGTCGCCGCGATGCTGATCGTGCGGCATAACGGCACCGCGCTTTATGTGCCCTTCTGGAACGGCCCCGCCATCGATCTCGGCATATTCTATTATTTCTTCGCCGCCTTCGTGATCGTTTCCTTCGGCAATGCGGTGAACCTGACCGACGGCCTCGACGGCCTCGCGACCATGCCGGTCGTGATCGCCTGCATGGCGTTCACGGCGATCACCTATCTGGCGGGCCGCGCGGACTTCGCCGCCTATCTCGGTATTCCCCATGTGCCCCATGCGGGCGATCTCGTCATCCTCACCGGCGCGATGATCGGTGCGGGGCTGGCGTTCCTCTGGTATAATGCGCCGCCTGCCGCCGTGTTCATGGGCGATACCGGCAGCCTCGCCCTTGGCGGCACGCTGGGCGTGATCGCGGTGGTGTGCCATCATGAGATCGTGCTCGGCATCATCGGCGGGCTGTTCGTGGTGGAGGCGCTGTCGGTCATCATCCAGGTGTTCTTCTACAAGCGCACCGGCAAGCGGGTGTTCCGCATGGCGCCGATCCACCATCATTTCGAACAGCTTGGCTGGCCCGAAACCACGGTGGTGGTGCGCTTCTGGATCATCGCCTTCACACTGGCGCTGGCCGGTCTTGCAACGCTCAAACTAAGGTAAGAGAGATGACCATCGTTTCGGGCGCCTTTGCAGGCAGGAAATATGCGGTGCTGGGACTGGCGCGGTCCGGCCTGTCGACGGTGGAATGCCTCGCGGCGAGCGGCGCCGATGTCACCGCATGGGATACGCGCGAGGAAGCCCGCGCGGAAGTCGCCGACAAGGCGAAGCTGGCCGATCCGCTGCTCATCGATCTGGCGGGTTTCGACGGCGTGGTGGTCTCGCCCGGCGTTCCCCTCAACCGTCATCCCATCGCCGATCATGCGGCGGCGGCCGGCGTTCCGGTGATCGGGGATATCGAATTGTTCGCGCTGGCCCGCAAATGCCTGCCTGCGCATAAAGTCGTCGGCATCACCGGCACCAACGGCAAGTCGACCACCACCGCGCTCATCCACCATATCATCGAGACGGCGGGCATTCCCGCGCGCATGGGCGGCAATATCGGCCTTCCCATTCTCGGGCAGGAGCCGCTGCCAGAAGGCGGCGTCTATGTGCTGGAACTGTCGAGCTATCAGATCGACCTTACGCGCAGCCTCGATTGCGATGTGGCGGTGCTGCTCAACATCACGCCGGATCATCTCGATCGCTATGACGGCTTTGCGGGCTATTGCGCGTCCAAGGCGCGGCTGTTCGCGATGCAATCGCCCGGTCAGGCGCGGATCATCGCGCTGGATGATGAGAATACGCGCGCCATCGCCGCGCCGCTCGATGGCGTGACGGGCGTGCATGGCGCCGATGTGACGGCGGCGGAGCAGGCGCGCTGGCCCTCGCTGCAAGGCCCGCACAATGCACAGAATGCGGCCGTCGCCCGCGCCGCCGCGCGCGCGTTGGGCGTCGCGGACGAAGTGATCGAGCGCGGTCTTGCCAGCTATGCCAGCCTGCCGCACCGGATGCAGCGCGTGGCCGAGCGCAACGGCGTGCTCTATGTGAATGACAGCAAGGCGACCAATGCGGCCTCGACCGCTCCGGCGCTGGGGGCCTATCCGCCCGTTGACGGCAAGCCGCGCATCCACTGGATCGTCGGCGGCCTCGCGAAGAGCGATAGCCTCGACGAGTGCGTGCCCTATTATCCCAATATCAAGGCGGCCTATACGATAGGCGAGGCCGGGCCGATGTTCGCGGACCTGTTGCGCGACCATATGCCGGTCGATGACAGCGAGATGCTGGCGACCGCCGTGCGCCGCGCCGCCCGCGTGGCGGAGCCGGGCGATGTCGTGCTGCTGTCGCCTGCCTGCGCGAGCTTCGACCAGTTCCGCGACTTCGAGGCGCGCGGCGATGCGTTCGCCGCCGCGGTCGGCGCGCTGGAAAGCACCGGGTCTGATGCGTGACAGCAAGCAGGACCCGCGCCGCCTGTTCAGGCCGGGTCAGATGGTGCGCGATTTTCGCACCAGGACGGTCCCGCGTGAGCGGACGGCGCTGGCCGCATGGTTCTGGGAAATCGACCGGCTGCTGCTCGCGCTCATCATCATCCTGATCGCGATCGGGCTGGTGGCAGTGGCGGCGGCTTCCCCGGTCGCGGCCATCGATCGATCCACCAAGGCCGTCAGCGTCGATCCGCTGGTCTATTTCTATCGGCAGCTGATGTGGGTGTCGCTCGGCGTGCCGCTGATGCTCGGTATATCGATGCTGCCCAAGGAGGTGGCGCGGCGCTTTGCCATTCGCGCGGCCATCATCTTTGCGCTGTGCCTGCTGCTGGTGCCGCTGCTCGGCACCAATGTGAACGGGGCGAAACGCTGGATCGACCTGCCCGGCATGCGGTTCCAGCCATCGGAGTTCCTGAAGCCGGTTTTCGTCGTGACGATCGCCTGGCTGCTCTCCTTGCGGGAACGTGACGCCAGCCTGCCGGTGATCCCCGTCACGCTCGCGATAACGGGATTGATCGCGGCGCTGCTGATGAAACAGCCGGATTTCGGCCAGACGGTGATCTTCTGCGCCTGTTGGGGCGCGCTTGTGCTGCTGGGGGGGGCATCGGTCCGCCTGATCGTCAGCCTGGTGGTGCTGGGCTGCGGGGGCCTTGTGGGCATGTATCTCTTCTACGAGAATGGCCGCCAGCGCATCAATGATTTCCTCGGCATCGGCGCGCGGCCCGATACCGGCCCGGACCAGACCGAGCTGGCGCACCGCACCATCACCAATGGCGGCTTCACCGGCGTGGGGCCGGGCGGGGGGCAGGCGAAATTCCGGCTGCCCGAAGCGCATACCGACTATATCTTCTCGGTGATCGGGGAGGAGTTCGGCCTCATCGCCTGCATCATCGTGGCGCTGCTCTATCTCGCCATCGTGATGCGGGTGCTGCTGCGCCTGCTCGACGAGGAGGATAATTTCGTCATCCTTGCGGCGGCGGGCCTGACGATCCAGTTCGGATTGCAGGCGATCATCAACATGGGCGTCAATGCACAGATTTTTCCGTCCAAGGGCATGACACTCCCCTTTATCAGCTATGGCGGCTCCTCTATGCTGGCCTTGAGCATCGGCGTGGGCCTGCTTCTTGCGTTCACCAGACGCAATCCCTTCATGGGAAGCAAGCCGCGCGCCGTGAAATGGAGTGGCCGATGACTGTTACCCGTCACTTCGTTCTCGCCGCGGGCGGGACCGGGGGACATATGATTCCGGCGCATGCCGTCGCCGAAGAGCTGATGGCGCGCGGCCATCATGTCGCGCTCGTCACCGATGAGCGTGGCGCGAAGATCCCCGGCATTTTCAAGGATGCCGCTGTCCATGTGCTGCCCGCCGGGCGGATGCAGGGCGGGCCGCTGGGCTGGATCAGGGGGCTGCGCGGCATCATCGCCGGGCGCGACATGGCGCGCCGCATGTATGAGACGTTCAAGCCTTCGGTCGTCGTCGGCTTTGGCGGCTATCCGGCGCTGCCCGCTTTGCTCGGCGCGCTGAAGGATGGCATCCCGACAGCCGTGCATGAACAGAATGCGGTGCTGGGCCGGGTCAATCGCTATCTGGCGGGCAAGGTCAACGCGATCGCGACCGCCTATCCCGATGTGGAGCGGCTGAAGCCGCGCTATCAGGCCAAGGTGCATCTGGTCGGCAATCCGGTGCGCGAGGAAGTGCTGGCGCTGCGCGACGAGGAGTTTCCCGCGCTGACCGATGAGAGCGTGTTCCGCCTGCTCGTCACCGGCGGCAGTCAGGGCGCGAGCATATTGTCGCAGGTGGTGCCGGAGGGGCTGTCGCTGCTCCCCATCTCTCTGCGCCGCCGCCTTCAGGTGACGCAGCAATGCCGCGCCGAGGATATCGAGCGGGTGCGGGCGACCTATGCGGAGATGGAAATCCCCGCCGACCTCGCGACCTATATCAACGATATCCCGGAAAAGCTGAGCTGGGCACATCTGGTGATCGCGCGCGCGGGCGCCTCCACGCTCGCCGAACTGACGGTCGCGGGCCGCCCGGCGATCCTGATCCCGCTGCCGTCCGCGATGGACGATCACCAGACCGCCAATGTGCGGGAACTGGTGGAGGCGGGGGGCGCGCGCTCCATCCCGCAATCGCACTTCACCCCTGTGGAACTCGCCAAGCAGATGCAGAAAATGGCGATGGAACCCGGCGCGCTGCAAAATGCGGCCCGGCGCGCCTGGAATTGCGGGCGTCCCAACGCCGCGCGCGATATGGCCGACCTGCTGGAATCGATTGGAACAGCCCCGTTGATGAACACTCCCGTGACCGTGAAACCCGCCACCGCACCTGCCGGCCTCGACCTGTCGGGGGCTCCGGCATGAAGGGCGTCGCCACCGATATCGGCACCATCCATTTCATCGGCATTGGCGGCATCGGCATGTCCGGCATCGCCGAGGTGATGCACAATCTGGGTTATAAGGTGCAGGGCAGCGACGTGGCGGAAGGCTATGTCGTCGAGGGGCTACGCGCCAAGGGCATCAAGGTGATGATCGGCCATAAGGCGGAAAATCTCGGCGATGCGGCGGTGGTCGTCACCTCGACCGCGATCAAGCGCGGCAATCCGGAGGTAGAGCTGGCGCTGGAGAACCGCATTCCGGTGGTGCGCCGCGCGGAGATGCTGGCCGAACTGATGCGCCTCAAGTCCACCGTGGCGGTGGCGGGCACCCATGGCAAGACGACGACGACCTCGATGGTCGCGGCGCTGCTCGACGCGGGCGGGGTGGACCCGACCGTGATCAATGGCGGCATCATCAACGCTTATGGTTCCAACGCGCGTCTGGGCGAAAGCGACTGGATGGTGGTGGAGGCCGATGAGAGCGACGGCAGCTTCCTGCGCCTCGACGGTACGATCGCGGTCGTCACCAATATCGACCCGGAACATCTCGATCATTATGGCAGCTTCGACAAGGTGAAGGACGCCTTTGTCGAGTTCGTCGAGAACGTGCCTTTCTATGGCGCGGCGATGCTGTGCCTCGATCATCCCGAGGTGCAGGCGATCCTGCCGCGCGTGCAGGACCGGCGCATCGTCACTTATGGCTTTTCCGCGCAGGCCGATATTCGCGGCGAGAATGTGCAGCCTTTCCCCGGAGGCAACCGCTTCGACGTGCAGGTGCGCGAGCGGGATGGCTCGACGCGCCGGATCGAAGGCGTCGAAATGCCGATGCCAGGGCGGCATAATGTGCTCAACGCGATGGCGGCGATCGGCGTGGCGCTGCACATGGGCATTGACGATGCGACGATCCAGACTGGTTTCGCCAAGTTCGGCGGGGTCAAGCGCCGTTTCACCAAGGTCGGCGAGGTCACGGTGCCCGGCGGCGGAAGTGCGACGGTGATCGACGACTATGGCCATCACCCGGTCGAGATCAAGGCGGTGCTGGCGGCAGCGCGGGAGGGCGCGCAGGGCCGTGTCGTCGCAGTGGTGCAGCCGCATCGCTTCACCCGCCTGCATGACCTGATGGACGAGTTCCAGCAGGCGTTCAATGATGCCGACATGGTCTATGCCGCGCCGGTTTACGCGGCGGGCGAACAGCCGATCGAGGGCGTGGACAGCGAGGCACTGGTGGCGGGCCTCAAGCGGCGCGGGCATCGCGCGGCTGCGGCGATCGCCGGGCCGGAAGCGCTCGCCGATGCGCTGGCGGCCGACCTCAAGGCCGATGACCTGATCGTCTGCCTTGGCGCGGGTGATATCACCAAATGGGCGGCGGGTCTCGCCGGGGCGCTGACGACGCGCCTTGCGGGGGACGTCGCTGCCTGAGGGATGAGGGGGGGCAATCGTCCGCTGATCTGTTTCAGCATCGATCAGGCCCCATAGAGCATGATCCGTTCATCCTGAATCGGATCGCGCTCTAATTTTCTTTTGTTTTCCGCATTTTCCGAGCCAGCAGATGATGTCATCTGCTTCGAAAATGCTCCAGGCCGCTGGTCAATCCGGTGGAATGGAGCCTGAAACAGGTTCAGCGGACGATGGAGGCCAGGGTTCCTCCCTCGTTGAAAACCCCGATGCGCAAGCCAAAAATGAAAAGGCCGCCCCGCTTATCCTGCGGCGCGGCCTTTTCGGTGCGACCCGTCAGGGTTATTCCGCCCAGCTGAGCATGACTGCCTTGGTCTCGGTGAAGGCCTCGACGCCATCGCGGCCATTTTCGCGGCCGCTGCCGGACTGGCGATAGCCGCCGAAGGGCATCGCGAAATCCATGCCCGAGCCGTTGATCTTGACCGATCCGGACCGCAGGCGCTTCGCCATCGCATTGGCGCGGGCAAGGTCGCGCGTCCAGACATAGGCAGAAAGGCCGTAGATGCTGTCATTGGCCCGTCGCGCCAGTTCGTCGAAGCTGTCGTCGGAAAAGCGCAGGACGCTGAGCACCGGGCCGAAAATTTCCTCGCGCACGATCGCCATGTCGGGCTTTGTGTCGATGAAGATCGTCGGGTTAACGAAATGGCCGGGGCCGGAGGGCGCATCGCCGCCCACCGCCAGCGAAGCGCCCTGGGCAAGGCCTTTCTCGATATAGCCCATAACCCGCTGCTTCTGCGCGGCCGAAATCAGCGGACCCATCTGCACCGACGGGTCGAAGCCGGAGCCGACATTCAGCTTGGCGGAGAAATCGACAAGGCCCTGCATGAAGCGGTCGAAGATATCCGCATGCAGGAACAGGCGCGATCCCGCCGCGCAGACCTGCCCGCTATTGCCGAAAATGCCCATGGCGACACCGGGGATCGCCTTTTCCAGATCGGCGTCGGGAAAGACGATGACCGCCGACTTGCCGCCCAGTTCGAGCGAAACCCGCTTCAGCGTGCCCGCCGACTGGCGCAGGATGTTCTGACCGGTCGCGGTCGATCCGGTGAAGGAAATCTTGTCGACGCCGGGATGAGCGGCGAGCGCCGCGCCGGCCTCCGCCCCAAGGCCGGTCACGACATTGACGCAGCCATTGGGAAAGCCCGCCTCCTGCACCAGTTCGGCAAGGCGCAGCGCGGTGAGCGGAGTCAGTTCCGCCGGTTTCAGCACCACGGTGCAGCCCGCCGCCAGCGCCGCCGACAGCTTGGTGCAGGTGATCGCGAAAGGCGCGTTCCACGGCACGATCAGCGCGGCGACGCCCAAGGGATCATGCGCGGTATAGCCATGCCAGTTGCCGGGCACGGAGATCGGCACATGCTCGCCGGTCATCCGGCGCGGCCAGCCCGCATTATAGCGGATCGCGCTGATCGCCGAACCCACTGCCATGTTCCGCGACGCCATGAACGGCATGCCATTATCCAGCGTTTCGAGCGCGGCGATCTCGTCCTGATGGGCCTCGACCAGATCGGCGAGGCGCAGCAGCAGCCTTTCGCGCTGGGCAGGCGGCATGTTCGCCCAGACCGGATTCTCGAAAGCCGCGCGCGCCGCCGCGACCGCGCGATCGACCTCTGCGCCGCCGCCCGCCGGAATATGGCCGATGATGCTTTCATCGGCGGGGTTGGTGACGGCGATCGGCTCGCCCTCCTGCGCCAGCCACTGGCCGCCGATGAAATGGCCGGAAAGCTGCGCGGCCTGCTTGCGGGCCTTCTCGGAAAGATTGGGGTCGAAGGGGGAAGTGGCCATGCTATGCGCTCCTCAAAGGGATTTGCCGAGGATGAGATCGGATGCCTTCTCGCCGATCATCACGGCGGCGGCATTGGTGTTGGCGCCGACCAGCAGCGGCATGATCGAGGCATCGGCGACGCGCAGGCCCTCGATGCCGTGGACGCGCAACTGCGGATCGACCACCGATTGCGGGGTGACGCCCATAGCGCAGGTGCCGACCGGATGATGGACGACGCCGGTCAGGTCGCCCTTCATCGCGTCCAGTTGTTCGTCGCTCGTCACATGCGCGCCGGGCAGCACTTCATTGGTGACGATATGGGAAACCGGGCCGTCGCCGAAGATGCGGCGCGAGATGCCGAGACCCTTTTTGAGGGTCGCCCAGTCGCGCTCATCCTTCAGCAGGTTGAGCTGGATGCGCGGCGCGCCGCGCGGATCGGCAGCGCCCAGCGTCAGTTCGCCCCGGCTGTCCGGGCGCAGCAGGCAGATGGAATTGAAGAAACAGTCCTGCTTCGGCTTGGCGAAGCCGGGGAACCAGATATTGGCGTCCACCCGCACCGGGCTGACCATGATCTGGAGGTCTGGGCGGCGCAGTTCGGGCGAGGATTTGGCGAGGATGCAGGCCGCCGCGATCTGGTTGGCGAAAGTGCCGGTGCCGGTCAGATACCAGCGCAGGAAGGAAACGGCCGCGCGGTCGAAGCGCAGTTCCTTTGCAAAGCTGTGCGGCGGCGTCGCATCATATTGGTGGGCGAGGCGCACATGCTCCTGCAAATTCTTGCCGACGCCGGGCAGGTCGTGAACGACATCGACGCCCGCTGCCTTCAGTTCACCTGCCGGACCGACGCCCGACAGCAGCAGCAGGTGTGGCGAGCCATAGGTGCCGCCGGACAGGATGATTTCCCGCGTGGCGTGTGCGGTCTCCATCCTGCCCTGCCGCTCGAACGAGACGCCGGTGGCGCGCTTGCCCTCGAACAGGATGCGATGGACATGCGCATGGGTGAGGATCGAGAGATTGGGCCGCTTGCGGATGCCGTCGAGATAGCCCCGCGCCGAGCCGCACCGGCTGCCGCCGCGCAGCGCGACCTGCACGTCGGCGCACCCTTCGTTGCTCGCGCCGTCATAGTCGGGATTATAGGGATAGCCTTGCAGCGCGGCCGAGGCGCGCACTTCCTCCGCCATCAGGCGCGAGACATCGACCGGCTTCACCGAGATCGCGCCGCCCTTGCCGTGCCACTTGCTGTCCCCCGCCCAATGATCTTCCGACCGGCGGAAATAGGGGAGGACGCTCTCATAATCCCAGCCGGTGCAGCCCGCCGCCGCCCAGTCGTCAAAATCGGTGGGATGGCCGCGAAAATGCACGGTGCCGTTGATCGAGGAGGAACCGCCCAGCATCTTGCCGCGCGGCAGCACGAAGCGGCGGCCGTCGACATGGGTTTCCGGTTCCGACTGGAACATCCAGGTGAGGGCCGGGTTGCGCAGCGCCTGAAGAAAGCCCAGCGGCATCCGCACATAGGGATGATTGGCCTCGCCACCGGCTTCGAGCAGCAGCACGCGGTTGGCCGGATCGGCGCTCAGCCGGTTGGCGAGCGCGGCGCCCGCGGACCCTGCGCCGATGATGATGAAATCAAATTGTTGAGCGGTCATGCGATGCCTCTCCTGCATCTCTTTGTTCGTGGGGGCAGGGTGTCAGGCGGCCCAGACGAAGCTGGTCGACGATGACAGCCTTTGCATGTCGGGGGAAGCGAGCAGGCTCGCGATGGTGCGTCCGGCCTTGCTGGCCTGCCGGTCGAGCAGCACGGTTTCCTGTTCGCCCTGCAAGGCGGAAATATAGAGCAGCGGCCGCCCGGCCATGCGCAGCGCGTCGCGCGCCAGCATCAGGTCGGAATAGCCGGTAAGGCCGATGATCGACCCCTGCGAGGTCAGCCAGGCCTGCTTCGGGTCCATCAGCAGATGGATGATTTCTCCCTTCGGGTCCGCCACCGCGCAGCCCTGCATCGCGGCACGCGCGGCGATGTGTCCGGCTTCGGGCAGGCGAGGGTCGACGATGAAGCGCAGGCGCTCGCGCCCCGCCGCCATCAGCGCGGGGGTGCCGGCGATCTGGCTTGCGGACAGGACCGCCGCGCATTTCAGCAGGGTGCGGCGTGCGATCCTGCTCATTTGCTGTTCCGCGTCAGATAGGCGGCCACCTTGTCGAGCTGGTCGTCGGTCAGTTCGACGCGGGTGAAGGGCGGCATGTTGTTCATGCCCATGCGGACAACCTGCTTCACATAATCGGCGTCGAGATCCTTGCGCTTGTGCAGTTCGGCGGGCTGTTCCTTTTCGAGGCGACGGCCAAGCATCATCGCGCCGGTGCTCTTGCCTGCATGGCAGAAGGCGCATTTCTCCCCGAATAGCCGCTCGCCCTCATCGGCGGAATCGCGGCCGAAGGTGGCGGTGCCGATCGCGGACAGGGGCTTTTCCGCTCCATTTTGCGCGGCGGCGGGGGTTTCGCCCGAACAGGCGGCGAGCGCGAAAAGGATAGTGCTGCCGGAAAGGGCGATGGTGGAAAGGGAAAGGCGCCTCACCGGGCTTCTCCCTTTGTGGAGGAGGGCTGGGCGGAGGCAGGCTGGCCGGATGCGGGCCGGGCGGGCGACCCTATGCCATTGCGGCCCGGCGCGATGATGTTATTGGGATCGAGGCACGCCTTCACCTTGTCGTTGAGGCGGCGTAGCGCATGATCGCCAAAGTCGAACGTGTCGGCCACCGCATCCATATAGGAGATATGGCCGCGATATTCGGCGAACCCTTGCGAGGCGGCCTCGGCCAGCAGGTGGCGATAGAGTTTCTGCGCGCGCTCCACCATGTCCGGGTCGTCGCGGCTGTAGAGGATGAGGCTCACATTGTTGATATGCCGCCGCCCGATGGTGAAGCTGGCATAATAATCATGGCCGATTTCCTCATAATAGGCCTTGATCTTCTTGGCGTAGGCAAGCGCGAGCTTGCCGTCCGACGGCATCACCGGCGCGAAGCTCAAATGCCCGCCGCGTCCGCCATACCAGTTCACGCATTGCAGGCCCATGGTGGTGGGCACGCCCTGAGCGGACGCCTCCAGCGGTTCGCCCTGACGCCAGAACTGGAAGTCGAGGCGTTTGCCCAGACGCGGCTCGAACAGCTTGCGCAACAGCGCGACCTGCGCGGTGACGACGCCTTCATGGCCGAAGAGGCTGATCTTCGCATTCCACCAGCCAAGGCCGAGCTTCTTCATCATCGCCTCGCTGGCGCTGTCGGGGATCGCGCCCTCGCCCTCATACCAGTCCGACCGCTGCGACATGGTGGAGGCCGCGCGCACCGGGCTGCCGAAAACGATATTATGCTGGATAACGTCGCGGCGGCGCAGGTCGGCGAGGATGTCGATCGCCCAGGCGGCGTCGTCGAAATTAGGGAAGGCGAGTTCGATCTTCGCGGTCATCTCCGGCTCTGGCTGAAGCCACAGGCCCGCCTTGGTGACGACACCGAAATTGGACTGGAAGAACATCTGATCCCAGCCGGGGCCATAGCCATATTTATAATGCTGCCAGCCCTTGGAGCCTGCCTGCGCCCCCATGCCGGTGCGCACGATCTCGCCATCGGGCAGCACGACCTCCATGCCGCAAATCTGCTCGCAATGGTCGCCATAGGGGGTGTAGCCAATGCCGCGATCGAGCGCGTTGCCGATCACGCTGCCCCAGCTGTTGCCGGGCACGGACATCCACAGCGGGATTTTCTTTTCCTGCAAATGATAGAAAAGATCGAAGAAGCCGACGCCGGGTTCGAGCAGGCAATGGGCATATTGCTCGTTCACGTCGAGGATCTGGTTCATCCGGCTGAGGTCGAGGATCACATTGCCCTTTTCCGCAGGGGACGCTGCGCCATAGCCCAGATTCTTGCCGCGCCCGACCGGCCAGAGCGGCACCTTATGCTTGTTGGCCGCGCGCACGATCGCCTGCACTTCCTCGGTGGAGGCGGGCGCGACGATGGCGGAGCAGTCATGGTCCAGCCCGTCGCCCAGCGCATAGGGATCGATATAGGTCTGGCGGTCCTCTTCGCTGTTCAGCACCCATTGGTCGCCGGTGATCGCGCGAAATTCCTTCAGCGCCTGCTGAAAGACGCCGCCGCTCAGCTTGAGGGGCAATGTGGTGGCCATGGTCACTCCTAATATCGGCAGTTCCCGCTCTTCTGGCTGTGGCGGGCTGATGTTCTATTAAATGGAACGATATTCTGAAATTACGAAATTCGGTCGTTGCTGTCAACGGCTCATGCGAGGCGGGGCGGCCATCAGCTCAGCCCCTGCGCCATGAATCTTATGCCCAATGTCGAGACGAACAAGCGCATGATGAACCGGAAGGAGTTTTCCGAGATCATCGGCGTGATCCGCTTGCCGATATAGGTTCCGGCAAGGCCGGTGATGGTGGCGGCGAGGATGTGCGGCCAGTAGCGCCCATAGTCGAACCCGGTCGAGAAATAGCCGCCGGTCCGCAGCAGTTCGAGCAGGATGATGCAGGTGGCGAAGGTGCCGACTATGGCCTCGCGTGATAATTTCGTGCGCAGCAATACCGGCTGGAGGATCGCGCCGAGGCCGAACAGCGTCGCTGTCACCGCATGGGCGATGCCGGTGGCAAAGAAGGAGCCGCCTTGCGGCAGGCGTAGCTTCAGCGTGGGAACCCAGGCGAGCAGCAGCAGAAGCACGCCGAGCAGCAGCGCAAGGACATGGCCCGGCGCGCGGGTGAAGATCCAGAGGCCGCCGCAGATGCCGACCAGCGATCCCAGCGTGAACTGGCGCACGATCGGCCAGTCGATATCGGGCCAGAAAGCATGGGTGCGGGAAAAGAGCGACCCGAAGGAAAAGACCGATTGCAGGGCGATCGCGCTCTGCAGCGGCAGCAGCCATGTGGTCGCGCCGAACAGGATATACCCTCCGCCGACAGAGAAACAGGCGCTCAGCAGAGACGCCATGAAACTGGCGGCGGAGAGGATCAGCAATTGTTCGAGGGTGCCCATCGGTTGCCGATCAGGCTGCGGGCGCCTCGGCTGTCTGGGGCGCGTCCTTGTGTCCGGTATAGCCGGACCAATATTTCGGCTCGAAGCGCAGGCCGAGGGCCGCAGCGACAAAGGCGAGGACTGCGACGATGATGAAGGGAATGGTGAAGCCGCCGGTCAGGTCGACGCCAAGGCCGATCGCGGCAATGCCCGCCGACGCGCCGAGATGGAAGGACGCGCCCAGCAGCGAGATCACCTGCGGCAGCGACTTCACGCCATAGATATGGCGCGCGAGCACCGGCGCCTGCACCACCACGCCGCCATGGGAAATGCCGCGCACCACCGTAAAGACGAGGAAGGAGGCAAAGCCCGCGAGCGGGAAGGTCAGCATCGCCGCGATGCCGCAGATCGCCCAGCACAGCGACACGCCCTTGGTGGAAAAGCGATCGAACACCCAGCCGAACAATATCTTGCCGAGGCCGGAAATGACGAGGACGATGGTGAAGCCCAGCGCCGCGACATAGCTGCCGAGATTGGTGTGCCGTTCGATGAAGAGCGGGATATATTCGTTGATGCTGTTGCTGATGACGCCGGAAAGGGCGGTGGCGACGATCAGCAGCGCGAACTGCTTCGTTTTGACGAAGGAAGAAAATTCCGGGCCGTGATCGATCGGCTGGCCGGCGGCGGGCGCGCCGCGCTTGCCATGGCCGGGGTCGAGTTCCTCGGCGGTATAGCCATAGGCTTCGGGCGTTTCGCGCACCAGCAACACCACGGCGAGCGTCAGGAAGACAAGGACGATGATACCGCCGACGCCGGTGGTTACATGCCAGCCATAACGGTGCAGGCCAAAGCTGGTCGCCATCGGCACCACCAGCCCGGCCACCGCGCCGCCGAGCATCGCAAAGCCGGTGATCCGGCCGAGGCTGCCCGAATACCATTGCGCCAGCGTCACCTGAATGGCGATGAGGCAGAGGATCGAGGCGAAACCGGAAGCCGCGGCGAGGATATAATAGACCGGCAGATTATTGACGAAATAGAGGAGGCAGGTCGATGCGCCGACGGTGACGATCGAGGGCACGAACACGCGCTTCAGCCCGAACTTGACGAACAGGCCGCCCGCGAACAGGCCGCCCAGCGCCGATACCGCCGATTTGATCGCCATGAAGCTGGTGGTCTGCGAAACCGTCCAGTGCATGTCCTGCGATATGGTGTTGTACATGATCGGCATCATCATCGACACGCCCGCCAGGGCGATGCCCCAGATCAGGAAGCCTGCGACGATGTTCATCCGTGCGTAGCGACGCACCTGTTCGATCGGTATCCGGTCCGCGCCTGTCATGGCCTTCTCCTCATTCATCTCGGCATGGGGCGCTCGACCCCGATTATTCTTCATGCTGGCCGGACCGGCTGGAGTCGGAGGGCCATTCTCTTATACAGAACGGTGTTCTTTTATTTCGAATGGCCTATCCTGTCAATTGACCGCTTCCTTGTCCGGATCGGGAAGGCGGATGCCGTGATTGCCGGGCGAAAGCAGGCCCGCAGGGTCCAGCGCCTGCTTCAGCCGGGCATAGGTCCGGCCAAGGCTATGATCGTTGAAAGAGAAGCTGTCGGCGACATGATCGACCAGCGAGACATGGGCGCGATAGGGCGCGCAGCCCCATGTCGCGGCGGCGTCGTACATTTCCCGCACCGCCGTGCGCGCGGCGGCGACGCGTTCGTCGTCGGCCGCATCGAACAGGATCATGCTCGCGCTCACCATCGACCGGCTGTTGAGCAGCAGGCCGAACGGGCCGACCAGCCCATGGCGCGCCGTTACCTCCCGCACCATGGCCTCGGCCCGCAGCGCGGCCTCCCCGGTGAAGGGAAGCACCGGCGAGAAATCCATATGGCCGAGCGTGTCGCCGAACACCGCCTTCAGCCGGTCGAGCAGCACCATATTGGGGATGCCCGCCGAGATGAGATCGCGCGGCTCCACCTCTTCCGGCCCTGCATCCCCGGCATAGCTGCGCACTTCCATCTCCGCATCGGGCAGGGAGGCGGCCAGCGCGCGCTCGATGATCGCGCGGCGGGTCTCGACCATCTCGCGCAGGCCATATAGGCCGAAGCGGACATTCCAGCGGCCGGGACGCAGCACCTTGCGCAGATTGGCGCGGGTGAAGCCCGGTTGTCCGGCCTGGGCCCGTTCCTCCTCGCTTTCGGCCGGGGTGGCGACGATCATCGGCACGCCCTGCATGATCCCGTCGCGCAGCAGCGGGCGCAGCAGGTCGAGCAGCGGGATGATGTCCTCTTCGCCCTGGCAGGTGATGGTGCCGGTGGCGAAGATTTCCGGCCGGGGCATCAGCCATAGCCCCGCCTTGGTGACGATGCCGAAACCGGACTGCTTGAACAGGTCATCCAATGAAGGGCCGAAGCCGCGCCGGTGGCAGGACCAGAGCGGGCTGTCCGGGATCGCGCCCTGTCCGGTGCGCAGCAGCTCGCCATTGGCCAGCACGACTTCCAGCCCGCACAGCGCGGAGGCATGGTCGCCCATCACATTATAACCATAGCCATGTTCGAGGGCGTTGCCGATGATGCTGCCCCAGCCAAGGTCCGGCACCGACATCATCAGCGGGATATCGTCCTTGCGCAGCGCTTCATAAAGCTGCTGGAAGGTGACGCCCGGTTCCAGCAGCGCGAAACCCTGTTTGACGTCGATGTCCAATATCCGGTTCATGCGCCGCAGGTTGAGGACGATCGCGCCGCTCTCCACCGGGGCGGAGCCGCCATAGCCGAAATTCCGGCCCATGGAGGAGGTCCACAGCGGTACGCGCTGTTCGCCCGCGACGCGCAGAATCGCCTGTATCTGTTCGGTGCTTTCGGGCTGGACCACGAGCGAGGGGCGATGCGCGGTGGCGCCGGGACCTTCGAAGGGATCGCGAAACTCATTGAAGGCGGCTCCCTCCAGATGAACCGCATCCGCGCCGAGCAGCCGGATGAAGTACGGCGCAAGCGTTTCGATATCGGGGATGGGGGTGGTCGTTTTCAACGCGGTGCTATCAGCCATGCTCTTCCTCTTTGTTCCTTTAGTCAGAACGATGTTATATTTTATGTTGCGAATCGCCTCCATTATGAATACGGTTGTTTTCATGTCTAGGAGGGTTTGACAATGGCTGTACGCACTGGAGCTGAATATAAAGCGGGCCTGAAGGACGATCGCGTCGTCTGGATGGGGAACAAGAAGGTCGTCGTCGCCGATGATCCCAATCTGGCTGGCTCGCTCGATGGCATGGCCGGCTATTATGATTGGCAGAACACCTATGCCGACGAATGCCTGATCGATGATCCGGAACGCGCGGGCGAGAAGATGAACGTCAGCCTGATGCTGCCCAAGTCGAAGGAGGACGTGCGGACCCGCCATCGCGGGCTGGAGCGTCTGGCGCGCTATTCCTACGGCATGCTTGGCCGTACCCCTGATTATGTCGATGTCGTGCTGGCGGGCCATACCGCGCGCAGCGACATCTGGGCGCGTGGCAAGCCGGAGGGGCATGAGCGTCTCTATAAATTCTATCGCGAAGTGGTCGAGGGCGATCTTTCGCTGACCCACACCATCATCCACGCCAATATCGACAAGGGGCAGGGCGACCTTCAGGGCCTCAATTCCGACCTGACGCTGCGCGTTGTCGGTCGCAACGAAAATGGCGTGATCGTGCGCGGCGGCAAGGTGCTGGCGACGCTCGGCCCGATTGCGGACGAACTTTATGTCTATCCCTCGGCGCCGATCCCGACCGGCGCGGAACAGCATGCGCTGATCTTCTCGATCCCGGTCAACACCAAGGGCGTCATCATGCTCTGCCGCGACCATTATGGCCGTCAGATGAGCGTCGCCGACGCGCCTTTCTCCTCGCGCTTCGACGAGCAGGACGCGTTCGTGATCTTCGACGATGTGGAGGTGCCCTATGAACGCCTGTTCTGCGATGGCGACCTCAACGTCTATAATAACCTCAACCCGGGCGTGTCGCCGGGCAACACCATCCAGCAGACGACGATCCGCGCGATGGTGAAGCTGGAATTCGCCTATGACCTGTGCACGCAGATCGCCAAGATCACCAATAGCGACAAGAAGCCGGATGTCGCCGCGATGCTGGGCGAAATCCACACCTATTGGTCGATCACCCGCTCGGTCCTGTCCTCGGCGGAACATAACGCCCATGAATGGGGCGGCGGCGCCTGGTTCCCGAGCAAGGAAATTTCCGCGCTGAGGGGTATCATGCCGAGCTGGATGACGCGGGTTAACCAGATCATCCGCGCGCTCGGCTCCCACAACCTGCTCGCCACGCCGTCGCTCGAACTGTTCGAGAACCCGGAAATCGGCGACATGCTGCGCAAATATCTGCCCGGCTCCAACGGCATCGCCGCCGAGGATCGCGCGCGCATCATGCGCATGGCCTGGGACTTTGCCGGTTCCGCGCTCGGCAGCCGTATCGAGCTTTACGAGATGTTCTATCTCGGCAGCCAGGCCCGCGCCCGCGCCGGCGACCATATGGTCGCGCAGCGCGATGGCGAATGGGGGCAGGTGCGCGATTTCATGGTGAAATCCGGCATCGTCTCCGAATAAGGGAGGGCGTGATGGTGTCCGCCGCATCCGCGCAGGGCGCCACCCTTGACCAGTCCGTCGACATGGCCTTTCGCGGGGCCATGCGGCGGCTGGTGAGCGGTGTCGCCATCGTCGCCACCACCGATGGGGAAGGGCAGCCGCGCGGCATCGCGATGACGGCGTTCATGTCGCTGAGCATGGACCCGCCTTCGCTGCTGCTGGCGGTCAACCGCACCGCTTCGCTCTGCGATCCGCTGATCGCGCACGGGCATTTCTCGGTCAACATCATGGCGTGGGAAGAGGCGGATGCCTGTCAGGCGTTCGTTTCGGCCGCATCGGAAGAGCGTTTTTCCACCCTCGGCTGGCAGAAGGACGAGACGGGGCTTCCCATCATCCCCTCCGCTGTGGCAAATGTGATCTGTCGTATCGATCAGGCGGAGCCTTTCGGCAGTCATATGGTGATCAGGGGATTGGTGGAAAAAGTGATGCTGGGCGATGCGCGGGACCCGCTGGCCTTTGTCGATGGCCGTTACGGGCGGACCAGTTTTGATGGTTGACGGGCCGTCGCTTGCCGAAGAAAAGCAGGATGAAACAAAGCCGGTAAAGGCGCGCGGGGCCGTGAAGGGCGCGCGCGCCGCCGCCGGTTCCAGCCGGGACCGCTTTCTTCAGGCCGCGGATGACCAGTTCATCGCCCATGGCTATGACGGTTGCACGATCCGGGCGATCGCGGCGCAGGCGGGCACCAGCCTCGCCTCGTTGAGCCGCAACTGGAACAGCAAGCAGCATCTTTTCGAAGAAGTGTTCAAGCGTCATTTCGACCCGGTTCACCAGCTTCAGAACGAACAGTTCGATGAACTGGAGCGCCGGGGCGACCTGACCGTCAAATCCATTACCCGCGCCTTTTTCCGGTCCGCGATGAGCAAGGGCAGCGGTGATGGCGACACGCGCAAGAGCCACCATATCTATTGCCTCGCGCTGATCGACCCTTCCGAGGAAGCCCGGGTCATCACGCGGGCGCTGGCGTCCCCTGTGCGGTTGCGCGTGACGCAGATGATGCGCAAGGCGCTGCCCGACATGGATGAGCAGCGTTTCTTCCTCGCCATGGCGGTGGTGCTGGGCGTCTATCTCTATCCGCAGACACAGGCCGGGCGGCTTGCCGGGGTGCTGGGTTTCGACCTGGAGCGGCTTGACTGGACCGGGGCGGCGGATATTCTTGCCGAGTTTGTCAGCACCGGCCTGACTGGCGGCGGCCCGGCCTGAGGTCGCCCCTGACAGGGCGAGAATAACGGTTTCCCAGCAATCCCAGAGACAGGATTTACGAGATGGATTTTGAGAGGCTTAGCCCCCTGACCGGGGAAGTGGTTTCGCGCGAGCGCGCGATGAACGCGGAGGATGCGCGGCAGGTGGCGGATCGCGCCGCGAAGGGCTTTGCCGCGTGGAGCGAGCTTGGCCCCAATGCGCGCCGCGCCGTTCTGATGCGGGCAGCCGATGCGCTGGAGGCGAAGAAGGCGGAGTTCGTCGCCGCGATGGTGGGCGAGATCGGCGCGACCGAGGGTTGGGCGATGTTCAACCTGACCCTTGCTGCCTCGATGGTGCGGGAGGCCGCCGCGCTCACCACCCAGATCAGCGGCGAGGTGATCCCGTCCGACAAGCCGGGCTGCCTTGCGATGGCGGTGCGGGAACCAGCGGGCGTGGTGCTGGGCATCGCGCCGTGGAACGCGCCGATCATCCTCGGCGTGCGCGCGATCGCGGTGCCGCTTGCCTGCGGCAACAGCGTGATCCTGAAGGCGAGCGAAATCTGCCCGCGCACCCATGGCCTCATCATCGAGGCCTTTGCCGAGGCGGGCTTCCCTGAAGGCGCGGTCAATGTCGTCACCAATGCGCCGCAGGATGCCGGTGATGTCGTCGGCGCGCTGATCGACCATCGGGCGGTGCGGCGCATCAATTTCACCGGGTCCACCAATGTCGGCCGCATCATCGCGCGCCGGGCGGCGGATAATCTGAAGCCCTGCCTGCTCGAACTGGGTGGCAAGGCGCCGTTCCTCGTGCTCGACGATGCCGATCTCGACGAGGCGGTGAAGGCCGCGGCTTTTGGCGCGTTCATGAACCAGGGCCAGATCTGCATGTCGACGGAGCGCATCATCGTCGTCGATGCCGTCGCCGATGCCTTTGCCGAGAAATTCGCCGCCAAGGTCGGGTCGATGGCGACCGGCGATCCGCGCGAGGGCAAGACCCCGCTCGGCGCGGTGGTCGATCGCAAGACCGTCGATCATGTCAATGCGCTGATCGAGGATGCCGCCGCCAAAGGCGCGCAGCTTCTGACCGGCGGCACTGCCGACAGCGTGCTGATGCCCGCGACCGTGGTGGCGGGTGTCACCGATGCGATGAAGCTCTATCGCGACGAGAGCTTCGGCCCGGTGGTGGCCGTGATCCGCGCGCAGGATGAGGAGGATGCGATCCGCCTTGCCAATGACAGCGATTATGGCCTGTCGGCGGCGGTGTTCACGCGGGATACCGCGCGCGGCCTGCGCGTGGCGCGGCGCATCAAGTCCGGCATCTGCCATGTCAATGGCCCGACCGTGCATGACGAGGCGCAGATGCCCTTCGGCGGCGTCGGCGCGTCGGGCTATGGCCGCTTCGGCGGCAAGGCGGGGATCGACAGCTTCACCGAATTGCGCTGGATCACGATGGAAACCCAGCCGGGACATTTCCCGATCTGATACCGAAAAGGCCCGCGATGCTCTCGCGGGCCTTTTTCTTCACCCTGACCTTGTTTAACGGCGCTGGCCTCCGGCTCAGGGGCTATGAAGATGCTCATTCCGGTCCTCCCGGCATTTCCGGGAAGGCCGGGACACAGGCGGTCAGGCGGCCTCGCCGAGCGCCCTGATCTGGTCGGCGTCGGCCCAGTTGCCATGCAGGCCGAAACGCAGGCGGACCGGGATATTGATCGTCGCGATCGGGCCTTTCTCGATATCGGTCGCCTCGAAGATGAGAAGGTCGCTGCTATGCGTTTCCAGCCGGTTGCACACCATCACCAGCCAGCCGTCACCCTCTGCGGCATCGGGGGTACGCGGCACGAAGCAGGGTTCCTGCACGCTCGAAATGGGGCCGGCCCACCAGCTCTGCTCGGTGCCCTTTTCCAGATCGACCATGCCGAGCGTGTTCATCACCCAGCCGCCCGCGCTACCGCCCTTCAGTTCCACCGGCTTTGACGGGTCGATCACGACCATCCAGCCATAGCGGGTCTTGCGACCGGCGAAACGATCGTCGATGCGCGGAAATTCGCCGATCATGTCGGACAGGCGCTGGGAGCGATATTCCTCCTCATTCTGGTTGAGGTCGACGGTCCAGCGGGTGAGGAAGGTCTGGCCCGCGATCGGATCGAAGGGCTTGTCGTTGATGTCCGGGAAGAAGGGCATCATGTTGTTGGCTGCGACCGGCATGTCGAGATGCAGCGTCGACCCGTCCTGATGGGCGTTCATCACATGGGCGGTGAAGCAGCTCGGCCCCTTGAACCAGCGGATATCCTCCGCCGTGGCGCCGGGCTTGCGCGGCATGACGGCGAGATAGCTCGGCATTGAGGGATCGAAGCCGAAATGCGGCTTGCCCGCTTCCAGCCGCTCCCAGTTGCTGGTCATCGGCATCACGGAGAAGAGCGCATAATCGGGCGTGATCGCGAAATCATGCATCATGCTGTAATAGGGCGTCTCGAACCACACATCATAAAGCAGCTCGCCTTCCGGGCTGACCTCATAATAGGTCATGTCGCGGGTTAGGATGCCCTTCGACGCATAGCCGAAGCCGCACATATTGCCGGTGTCGGGGTCGGTCTTGGGATGGGCGGTGAAAGTCTGGCCCGTCATCTTGCCGCCGAAATCGGAATAGCCCTGAGTTTCAAGGGAGACCGGGTCCATCACCAGCGCGGGGCTGTCCTCCTTCAGCGCATAGAGGCGGCCACCATGGATATAGGCGTTGGTGTTGGCGGTGCCGCGGATCTTGCCCTTCACCGACTCGTCATCGGTCAGCGGGTTGCGATAGGCGCCGAACAGCGCCTTACCGGCGGCGTTTTCCAGCTTCCACTTATCGGTTTTGGCCCAGCGCTGGGTGAAATCGACTCGGCCGTCCTTGAAGCGGAACATCGAGATCATGCCGTCGCCGTTGAAGGCGATGTCGGTGCCAAGGCGCGGCGGATATTGATGTTCCGGCTGCACGCGGAAAAAGGCGCCATCCATTCCCTTGGGAATCTCACCCACGACATTGAGGTCCTGCACATTGGCTTCCACGCGCGAGGGCGTGTTGAAGCCGGTGAAGGCGGGAATATCGGGGAAAGTGGTCATGCCTGTCTCCATGATGGCCGGTCGCTGCACCTCATAGCCGCCAGTGGGGGAGGTGCTGGTCCGATCGTTCTATAATACAGAACGATATTCTATATTATTTGAATCGCAAGTCCAGCCTTTCCTGCGCAGAGGGGAGGAGGCAGGGGATTCGGCCTTCAAAAATCTATAAATCTCATTGTGTTTCAATGGATTGAGCAGAAATCAAGGGGGTCGATTGACAGGGGGGCGCTTCGAGATTAAAAGAACGTCGTTCTGCAAGAGAGAACGAAACAGAAAAGCTCCCCAATGGAGGGGGGACTCGTTCGAGGTAGTAGGGGAGGATTTTATGCGTCCCAGTTCTTGTCTGGTGAAGTTGTTGATCGGTGTCGCGGGCATGGCCCTGCTGCCCGCAAGTGCATTTGCGCAGGAAGCCGCCGCGCCGGCCGATCAGGGGGGCGACGACGTTCAGGATATCGTCGTTACCGCCCAGTTCCGTCAGGAAAGCTCGCAAAAGGCGGCGATTTCCCTGGATGTGCTCTCGGCCGAAACGCTGACGCGCGCAGGCGTGTCGCAGGCGACCGACATCGCGCGCATCGCGCCGGGCGTCCAGATCAGCCAAGGCGGCACGGCTCTGCAAATCTACATTCGTGGCGCGGGCGACTTCTCGACCACCTCCTACAGCAACTCGGCTGTCGCCCAGAATTATGACGGCGTGTTCGCCGCGCGCAGCCAATATGTGGCGGGTACTTTTTTCGATCTTGAGCGCGTCGAAGTGCTCAAGGGGCCGCAGGGCACGCTTTATGGCCGCAACGCCACCGGCGGCGCGCTCAATATCATTCCCGTCCAGCCCAAGCTGGGCGAATGGGGCGGCTATGCCAGTGCTGGCGTCCAGAATTCCGATGGCTATAGCGGCGAGGCCGCTGTTAACATCCCGATCGGTGAAACCGTCGCGATCCGCGCATCCTGGCAGGGGGTTTGGCGCGACGGCTATCTGAGCGACGGCACCGATGACGACAAGCATCAGTCCTTCCGCTTCCAGTTGAAGGCCGAGCCGACCGACACGGTAACGCTGCGCTTTGGGGCGAACTATCAGCATCTTGGCGGCAAGGGGCCGGGCAAGGCCGTCTATGAGCGGACGTCGCCGGTTGCGCCGGGTCTGACCAATGTCGGCCCGATCATCCCCGGCGATCGCTGGACGTCGATCAATGACAGCCTCAACGACCTGATTTCGCAGGTGACGGCGCCTCCAGGCATCTATCCGATGAACACGGCGTCTTCCTATCAGGATGTCGATGTGTGGGGCGTCAATGCGCATCTCGACTGGGATCTCGGCCCTGCGACGCTGACGGTCATCCCGGCCTATCAGCGCATCGTGGTGGACAGCGATTCCTATCCGGGTCTGCGCTTTACCACCGTCAATCCCTATAATGGCAAGCCTTCGACCTCCGACGCGCAGACGCTGGAAGTTCGCCTCGGCAACGCCAATGACAAGATCAAATGGGTGCTCGGCGGTTATTTCTTCAACGAGGACCAGAACAGCTTCAACGAGGTTCGTTTGGGCCGGGCCTCTGACACCGCCTTCATCGCCAAGCTGAACACCCGGGCCTATGCGGTGTTTGGCGAGGCCACCTATTCGCTGACCCCGAGCTTCCGCGTCACGGGCGGCCTGCGCTATACGAATGAGAGCAAGGACGTGGATGCGCATCGCTATGCCCATACCGGCAGCCTGTCCTGCCCCGTCGGTGGCAGCGGTCCGGGCGGCAGCTGCGAACTGCTGACGGCGGCGGGCACCAATGTGCAGGGCACCTATACGGCCAATCGCGTCAACTGGAAGGCGGGCGTGGAATTTGATGTCGCCCCCGACAACATGCTGTATGCGAGCGTCGTCACCGGCTTCAAGTCTGGCGGCCAGTCCAATGCCGACATCGATCCCTATAAGCCGGAAGATGTGACTGCCTACACGATCGGTTCCAAGAACCGCTTCTTCGGTCGCCTGATCCAGCTCAACGCCGAGCTGTTCTACATGGACTATAAGAACCGGCAGGAGAATTTCTCGCAGCTCGATCGCGGCGGCGCGCAGGTTTCCTCGCTGTTCAATGCAGGCAAGGCCGTCGCCAAGGGGGCGAGCATCGATCTGACGGTGCGGCCGACGCGCAATGATAATTTCCGTGCGGCGGTCGAGTATACGGACAGCGAATATAAGGATTTCAGCTACCGCAAATATACCGCCTCCAACCCCGGCGCGACGACGACCTGCGCGGTTTCGCCCGTATCGGGCGGCAATGCGCAGGTCGGCTTCTGGAGCATCAATTGCGATGGGTTCCAGTTGCCGCGCACGCCGAAATGGTCCGGCACGGTCAGCTACAGCCATACCTTTGAACTGGCGAGCGGTGCGGAGATCGAGTTCACGCCGGACATGAGCTTTTCGTCGGCTCGCTGGCTGAGCGCGGAATTCTCGCAAAATGCTCGTGGCAGTGCCTATGAGTTGTATAATGCCAGCCTCACCTATCGCGCGCCGGGCAATAAATATTCCGTGCAGCTGTTCATGCGGAATATCGCCGACAAGGCGGTGTACACCGGCACGCAGCAATATCCGTTCATCGCCAACTATAATGCGATGGATATTGCTCCGCCTCGTACCTATGGCGCGCGTTTCCGCGTGAACTTCTAAGCGGAAAGGGGCGGGGAGCGACACCGGTGTCAGTCTCCTCCTCTCGCTTGTGACAACGGTCAGGAGGCGCGGGCTCCCCCATGGGGTGTCCGCGCTTTCTTTTGTAGCAGGTCCCCGGTGCAGCAGGTCCCGGGCCGGGCGGGAAAACGCCAAAAAAGCCCTGCTGATGATGAATACAATTGATTTCATCTGATTCTCTTTATATAATAGAACTATATTCTATTAGATAGAACGGAAAGGCGCGCCATGAAGCTGGCAAGATTTGACGGAGGAAGGATCGGCATCGTTCTGGGGGACGAGATCGCCGATATCACGGAGATCAGCGGCGTTGATCCCGCCGAATGGCCCGCAATGGGGGTTGTCCGCCTGATCCGCGATTTCGAGGGCAGGCGTGCGGAAATAGAGGCGGCGCTGGCCACCGCCCCGCGTAAGGCCCTTGCGCAGGTTCGCCTTGAAACGCCGGTTCCCTGGCCAAACAAGGTGATCGCCTATCCGGTCAATTATCATGCCCATGGCAAGGAAATGCAGGCGCAGTATCGCGCGACCAACCAGGGTTTCTTCCTGAAGCCCTGTTCCTCGCTTTCCGGCCCCGCCGACCCGGTGGTGCTGCCCAATGTGCCGGGCCGCGAGGTCCATCATGAAAGCGAACTGGCGATCATCATCGGCAAGGAAGTGCGCGGCATCAGGCGCGAGGACTGGCGCGAAGCTGTGTTCGGCTATTCCTGCCTGCTCGACATGGTGGTGCGTGGCCGCGAGGAGCGCGTGTTCCGCAAGGCCTATGACAGCTTCTGCCCGGTCGGCCCGTGGATCGTCACGGCGGACGAGATCGAGCATCCCGACCAACTCGACATGAAGCTGTGGGTGGGCGATGAACTGCGCCAGTCGGCCAATACCCGCGACCTCGTGCTCGACATTCCGGGCATGGTCGAAATGGCGGCGGCGGTGATGACGCTCTACCCCGGCGACATCATCGCGACCGGCACGCCCGAAGGCGTCGGCCCGGTGGTCGATGGCGACCGCATCCGCATCACCATCGCCCAGATCGGCGAGATGAACGTCGATGTGATCCAGGGCGAACTGGGCATGAGCGAAGCCTTCGCCGCGCCCTATGTGCCGCCGATCATCAAGCAGAACTGAGAAGGACGACCCCGCCCATGGACTCGCTGGACGCCCTCTATCAGGCCTTTACCGACCTCAATATGGAGGGCGGCTGGCATCGTCGCTTCCCGGCGCTCTGGCATGAGCAGAAGAAGAACTTCCTGCCCCATGTCTGGCATTATGCGGATGTGAAGCCGATCCTCGATCGTGCGGGCGAACTGGTCGACACCGAATATGCAGAGCGCCGCAACCTCACCATGTTCAATCCGGTCGAGGGGAATATCTACCCCACGGTGCGGACGCTGGTGGCGGCTTATCAGATGGTGCGGCCGGGCGAGGTCGCCCGTGCCCACCGTCACACGCCCAACGCATTGCGGCTGATCCTCGAAGGCGAGGGCACCTATACCGTCGTCAACGGCAAGGAAGTCGCGATGCGGCCGGGCGATGTGCTGCTGACCCCCAATTGGGCCTGGCATTCCCACGCCAATGAGGGCGATGTCGATTGCTACTGGATGGACTTTCTCGACGTCCCGCTCGTCCATCTGATGGAGCCGATGTTCTATGAGCCGCATCCGCAGGGGCTGGAACCGCAGGCCGAGCGGGTGGAGCAATCGCCGATCGCCTTCCGCTGGGCCGATACGCTCGCCGCGCTGGATGCAGAGCAGGCGAAGGCCGGTGCGGGGGAAGCCGTCTCGGTCGAACTGGGGCCGGAGAAGCTCGACACCATCGGCCTTCATATGCAGCGCATTCCGGCAGGCGGCGCGACCGCCCCGCTGCGCACCACCGCGAACAGCATCTATGCCGTGGTGCAGGGCAGCGGCGTCACGGAGATCGACGGCGAGACTCTGCCATTCGCCTTTGGCGACACCATCGCGGTGCCGGCATGGCGTCCTTATTCCCATCGCGCGAGCGAGGACGCGGTGCTGCTGCGCGTCACCGATGCGCCGGTGTTCGAGAAGCTCGGCTGGCTGCGCGAAGAGCGGCCGTGAGCGACCCCCATCATCAACGGGCTGAAAGCGCCCGAAAGGCGGACGGTGCTGGCCGCCGCATCAATTCCGAGGAGAGCATGTCATGAGCAACAAGCCCAAAATCCTGATCGCCGGTGGTGGCATTGGCGGCATGGCGGCCGCTCTCTCGCTGCTGCGCCGCGGCTATGAGGTGGAGGTCTATGAGCAGGCCCGCGAACTGGGCGAGGTCGGCGCGGGCGTGCAGATCAGCCCCAATGGCTCGCGCGCGCTCGATGCGCTCGGCGTGTTCGAAACGCTGAAGGCGGCGTCCTGCGCGCCCAAGAAGAAGGAGTTTCGCCTGTGGAACACCGGCCGTGCCTGGCCGATGTTCGATTTGGGGCCGATGGCGATCGAGAAATATGGCTATCCCTATCTCACCGTCTATCGCCCCGACCTGCTGGCGACGCTGGTGGATGCGGTGCAGGCGCTTGCGCCCGATGCGGTGCGCCTCGCCAAGTCGGTCGTGGATGTCGATCTGCGCGAAGATGGCGTGACGCTGCATTTCCAGGACGGTACCTCGGCAAGTGGCGATCTGCTGATCGGCGCCGATGGCGTGAAGTCCGCGGTGCGCAAGAGCATCTTCGGCGATGACGAAGCCAATTTCACCGGCATGATCGCCTGGCGCTCGGTTATCCCGATGGAACGCCTGCCCGATCATCTGCGCGCGATGGTCGGTTCGACCTGGATCGGGCCGGGCGGTCATATGGTCAATTATCCGCTGCGTGGCGGCAAGCTGATGAACATGATCGGCACGATCGAACGCGACGACTGGCAGGTCGAAAGCTGGAACGAGCAGGGCAGCATCGAGGAATGCGCGAACGACTTTGCCGGCTGGCATGAGGATGTGCAGACCCTGATCCACAGCGCGCCGACGATCATGAAATGGGCGTTCATGGAACGCACCCCGCGCACCGAATGGACGAAGGGCCGCGCGACGCTGCTCGGTGATGCCTGCCATGCGACGCTGCCCTTCCTGGCGCAGGGCGCGGTGATGTCGATCGAGGATGGCGTGGTGCTGGGCCGCTGCCTTGATAAATATGACGACCCGCAGCAGGCGCTCAAGGCCTATGAACAGGCGCGTGTCGAGCGCACCCGCAAGATGGTGCTGGGGGCGAAGGAGAATACCGGCCGTTTCCATGAAGCCGCGCTCGCCACCGAGGAAGGCGCGATCAAATATATGGAATCGGAATGGAGCCGCGACCCGATCACCGATCGCTATGACTGGCTCTATAAATATGACGTGCTGACCACGGATATCTGATCATGACGGATGGCAAGGAAAAGGGGCTTCCCCCCGCAGATCTGTTGAACGGCATCCGGGTGCTGGACCTCACCAATGTGCTGTCCGGCCCCTATGCCACCTATCAGATGGCGATGCTGGGCGCGGAGGTCATCAAGGTCGAGAACCCGGACGGCGGCGATCTGGCGCGCAAGCTGGGGGCTTCGACCGCGCTCAACGGGCAGATGATGGGAACCTCCTTCCTCGCGCAGAATGCGGGGAAGAAGTCGGTCACCATCGACCTGAAGCATCCGGACGGCAAGGCGCTGTTCCGCGACCTCATCGAATCCGCCGATGTGGTGGTGGAGAATTTCCGCCCCAAGGTGATGGACCGGCTGGGCTTCGGCTATGAGGCGGTGAAGGCGATCAAGCCGTCCATCGTCTATTGCTCGATCTCCGGCTTCGGGCAGGAAGGCCCGATGAGCGGCAACCCGGCCTATGACCAGATCGTGCAGGGCCTGTCCGGCGTGATGAGCATCACCGGAGATGCACAGAGCGCGCCGTTGCGCGTGGGCTATCCGCTGTGCGACACGCTGGGTGGCATGGGCGCGGCCTTTGCGGTGGCGAGTGCGTTGTTCCGCCGCGAACGGACCGGGCAAGGGTGCTATATCGATCTTTCGATGCTGGACGCGACCATCTCCGCGCTGGGCTGGGCGGTATCCAATTATCTCATCGCCGGGGTCGAGGCGAAGCCGATCGGCAACCAGAATATGACGGCCGCGCCGTCGGGCGCCTTCCGCTGCGCCGATGGGCAGATCAACATCGCCGCCAACAAGCAGGAGCAGTTCGAGCGCCTGTGCACGCTGATCGAGCGGCCGGACCTTGCCACCGATCCCCGCTTTGCCGAGCGGGAAACGCGCAAGGCTAATCGCGCCGCGCTGAACGCGGTGCTGGACGAGGCGCTGGCGGCGCGCTCTGCCGAAGAGTGGGAGGCGCTGCTCAACGCCAATGGCATTCCGGCCGGGCGGATATTGAGCGTGCCGGAAATCCTCGCCCATCCGCAGATCGCCGCGCGCGACCTTGTGCATGAAATTCCGGTGGGGGAACCCGGCCTTGACAGCGTGCGCGTGGTGCGCGCGGGCTTTACGCTGGGTGATGGCCAGCCGGGCGCGCGGTCCGCGCCGCCGGTGCTGGGCGCCGACAATGCGGATATCTTCGGTGATCTGGGCCGGGATGATGCCGCACAGGCCGACCTGCGGGTCGCAGGCGCAATCTGATATGGCGGGCTGGTCGCATCAGCCCGTTTTTGCAGAGCGGCGGGGGAAGGTGAGGCATATGGCCACTTCCCCCGCCCGATCCTTATTCGCCGCGCAGCAGCGCGAAGCGGGCCGGGCTTTCGCCCAGCGCAATCGACAGGCCGATGCAGGCATCCTTCAGTTCGGCGTGCAGTTTCTCGACATAATCGGGGGTGAAGCGCGCGGCGGGGCCGGACAGGTTGATCGCGCCGAGCAGCCGATGGCCGGTGCCGAACACCGGCATCGAAATCGCCGCCATTTCCGGATTGACGAGGCCGATCGAAACGGTCGCGAAATTGTCCGGCGCAATCGGTTCGGCCGAAGGGGTTTCGAACCGGCGCAGGATAACCGACGCCGCCCCATCGTTCAGCGGCCTGCGGTCGCCAAGGCGAATGCTGTAGTCGCGAATGGCATGACGCCCGTCGACGCGGAACAGGCAGACCTGATATTCATCGTCACGAATGAAGAAGGATGCGCCCTCATTGGTCGCGGCGACCAGGTTTTCGAGCACCGGATGCACATAGTCGCGCAGTTCGAAACTATCCTGATAAATGGCGGAAAAGGCGAGCAGGCCGGAGCCAAGCTGATAATTGCCGTCCGCGCGTTGCCAGATGAAGCCATATTTTTCCAGCGACCCCATCAGGCGCAGGATGGTGCTTTTGTAAAGGCCGGTGGCGCGCGAGATTTCGGCGAGGCTCAGCACGGGTTTCCCCCGCTGGAACGCATGCAATATATCAAATGCCCTGTCGACGGCGGCAACGCCTGCCTTGGAATTCATGATCTTGAAGGCCCCCTTCATGTGCAAGAAACATGTTCTGTTTATCAGAACATTGTTGCATTTTGCAATGAATAATCTGTGTAAAGGGGGCTTTACTTTGGAAGGAAGAGAAGAATGAGCGACCTGCCCAGCAGCATATCTATCAAGGAGGAAGGGCCGAGGGAAGGTTTCCAGATCGAGAAGAAGCCGATACCCACCGCAGATAAAATTCGTCTTGTCGACGCGCTGTCCGATACCGGCCTTGAATATATTCAGGTCACGTCTTTCGTTCACCCCGGAAAAGTGCCGGGCATGGCCGATGCCGAAGCGGTCGTCGCGGGCATGACCCCGCGCGATGGCGTGCGCTATGCGGGCCTGTGGCTGAACCAGCGCGGGCTGGAGCGGGCGATCGCCACCGGTCGCCTCTATCTGGAGGGCAAGCTCACCCTTTATGCATCCGATGCCTTTTTGAAGCGCAACCAGAACCGCACGCCCGAAGAACAGCTCGCCGCGCAGCCCGACCTCATCCGCATGTATCAGGCCCATGGTATCCCGATGCGCACCGGCTTCGTGACGGCGGCCTTCGGCTGCAATTTCGAGGGCGATGTGGAACCGCAAAAAGTGGTCGATCTGGTCGGGCAGATGCGGTCCATGGCGCGGGACATGGGCGAGGATCTCTCGCTGATCGGGCTGGGCGACACCATGGCATGGGCGACGCCGGAGCGCGTCCGCCGTGTCGTCGGCATGGTGCGGGATGCCAATCCGGATGTGGAATTGTCGTTGCACCTGCATGATACGCGCGGCCTCGGCCTTGCCAATGCCTATGCCGGGTTGCAGATGGGCGTGCGCCATTTCGACGCCGCAGTGGCGGGTCTGGGCGGTTGCCCCTTTGCCGCCCATGCCGGCGCGGCGGGCAATATCTGCACCGAGGACTTCGTGTTCATGTGCGAGGAAATGGGCATTGCGACCGGGGTCGATGTCGAGAAACTCGCCGAATGCGCGCGGATCGCCGAAGAGATTGTCGGTCATCCGCTGCCCGGCAAGATCAAGACCGGCGGCAGCCTCTCCGCGCTGCGCCGGAAGCTTTCCTGACCTGCTAAAAAGGGGCCGCTTTTCCTTCCGGAGCGGCCCCTTTCTTCTGTTCAGCCTTCGTGAACCGTCTTGGTGACGAGGCAGGCCGCAAGGCCTTCCGGGCCGTCCTCATGCCCATGGCCCGACCATTTGACCCCGCCAAAGGGTGCGTCCGATCCGCCGATGGTGGTGGTGTTGATCGCCAGCATCCCGGTTTCCAGTTCGCTCTGGATCAGCCGCTGCCGTTTCGCATTGCTCGTCCAGCAATAAGCGGCGAGGCCATAGGGCAGGCGGTTGGCCTCGGCGATCATCTCCTCCTCGCCGGGATAGCGGTTGATGAGCGCGACGGGGCCGAAAGGTTCCTCGTTCATCACCTCGGCGGTTAGCGGGATATCCGACAGCACGGTCGGCGCGAAGAAGAAGCCGCGATTGCCGATGCGCTCGCCGCCGGTGTGGAGCTTGGCCCCTTTGGCCGTGGCGTCGGCGATCAGGTTCTCCATCGCCTCCGGGCGGCGGGGATTGGCCATCGGTCCCATCTGCACGCCGTCCTCCAGCCCGTTGCCGACCCGCAGCGCGGCGGCGCGTTCGGTGAAACCAGCGAGGAAGCGGTCATAAATGCCTTCCTGCACGATGAAGCGGGTGGGGGAGACGCAGACCTGCCCGGCATTGCGATATTTATGCGGCACCACCGCATCGAGGGCGGTGTCGAGATCGGCATCGTCGAAGATCAGCACCGGGCCATGGCCGCCCAGTTCCATGGTGGTCCGCTTCAGGTCCTCGGCGGCGAGCTTCATCAGATGCTTGCCGATGGCGGTCGAACCGGTGAAGCTCAATTTGCGGATGATGGGCGAACCCAGCAGGTGAGAGGAAACCTGCGCCGGCGCGCCGAACACTGCCTGCGCCACATCCCTGGGCAGGCCTGCATCATAAAGGCATTGCAGGATGCCGAGCGCGGAGGCCGGTGTCTCCTCGGCCGCCTTCAGGATCACCGAGCAGCCTGCCGCGATCGGCGCGCCGAGCTTGCGGCCGGGATTGCCGAGCGGGAAATTCCAGGGCGCGAAAGCCGCCACCGGCCCGACCGGCTCCTGCGTGATGATCGAGCGCAGGCCCGCCGGGCGGACGAGCGTGCGGCCGTAAAGACGATGCACCTCGCCCGCATAGAAACGGAAGAGGCCGACATTCATCATCACCTCGATACGCGCCTCTGGCAGCGTCTTGCCCTGTTCCATCGTCGCCGCGCGGGCAAGCTCCTCCTGCCGTTCCAGCATGAGGCGGGCCGCGCCCTCCAGCACCGCTGCCCGTTCCTGCGCAGAGGATTTGCGCCAGCGGGCAAAGCCGCGCTGCGCAGCGTCCAGCGCCCGGTCGAGATCGGCGGCGGTGGCGAGCGGCAACTGGCCCAGCACTTCCTCAGTCGCCGGATTGATGACGGGGAAGCTGTCGCGGCCCTGCGCGCCGATTTTCTCGCCGTCGATCATCATGTAAAGATCGGGATAGGCCGTCATGCTCTGGTCTCCTGCTCGGACATGGTGAAATGTTCTGTTAGACGGTATTATGTTCTGAAATTCAAATGGCAAGAGAGGATTCCCCTGCTGCTTGCAATCGCGGGGGCGCTCTCTATGGGGAGGGCAAGCCGGACGAAGGGAGCGAGGCGGCGGATCGGCGCAGTTATGGGACGGCCGGGCATTTTTCTGCACGGGATCATGACTGCCCCCTTTATCCGCCCTCATGGCTTCTTTATGCTGGCCCACCATGTCGATGGACATGCCGGTGGGGAACGCTTCGCATCCTTGGGGAAAAGGCGGCCCGCGCCGTGAAATTGGAGTAGCTGATGAATCTCTTACACTCCTTCGTTCCGATGAGGGATGCGAAGGAAGCCCGTTTTGCCACGGCCCCCGTTCATGGGTGATGGCGTGGTGGCGATGCCCAGGGTGCGGGGGAAGCTGACGGCGCAGGCGCCGCTCGCACCGCTGGTCTGGTTCAAATCCGGCGGGGTGGCGCATTGGCTGTTCGAGCCTGCCGATGTCGAGGATCTGCAAGCCTTTCTGCGCGACCTGCCCGCCGATATGCCGGTGATGGCGCTGGGGCTGGGGTCGAACCTCATCGTTCGTGATGGTGGCGTGCCCGGCGTGGTGGTGCGTCTGGGCAAGGCGTGCGGTAAGGTCGAGCAGGCAGGGCCGCTCACGCTGCGTTGCGGCGGCGGCGCGTCGGGCATCGCGGTGTCCTCTGCCGCGCGCGACGCGGGAACGGCGGGGCTGGAATTTCTGCGCTCGATCCCCGGCACGGTCGGCGGTTTCGTGCGCATGAACGGCGGCGCCTATGGCCGCGAGGTCAGGGATATATTGGTCGAGGCCGAAGTGGTGCTGCGCTCGGGCGAGCTGGTGACGCTGCCGCTCGACGCGCTGGGCTATACCTATCGTCATAGCAATTTGCCGGAAGGGGCTATCGTCGTTTCGGCGCTGTTCCGGGGCGTCGCGGGCGACCCCGCCGCGATACAGGCGGAAATGGACCGCATCGCCGCCGAGCGCGAGGCGTCCCAGCCGCTGCGCAGCCGCACCGGCGGCTCGACCTACAAGAACCCGCCGGGCCATAAGGCATGGCAGCTGGTCGATGAGGCCGGGTGTCGGGGGCTTCGGATCGGCGATGCGCAGGTGTCGGAAAAGCACTGCAATTTCCTCCTCAACCTTGGTGAGGCAAGCTCCGCCGATATCGAGGCGCTGGGCGAGGAGGTGCGCCGCCGCGTGCTGGACAAGAGCGGCGTGCAGCTGGAATGGGAAATACAGAGAGTGGGCCTGGGAGTGGGTCCGGAGGCAGGTCTGCAAGTGAAGGATAGTGACGCATGAGCCGTGGTCCCTGGCATGTCGCGGTGCTGATGGGCGGCTGGTCGTCCGAGCGGCCTGTTTCGCTGTCGAGCGGCGAGGGCGTGGCGAAGGCGCTGGAGCAGCGCGGCCATAAGGTGACGCGCATCGACATGGATCGCGACGTCGCGCTGCGGCTGGCTGAGGTGAAGCCCGATGTGGTGTTCAACGCGCTGCATGGCGTGCCGGGCGAGGATGGCACGGTGCAGGGCATGATGGACCTGATGGGCCTCAAATATACCCATAGCGGCCTCGCCACGTCGGTCGTCGCCATCGACAAGGAACTGACCAAGCAGGTGCTGGTCCCGGCGGGCATCCCGATGCCGGGCGGCAAGGTGGTGAAGAGCGAGAGCCTGCACGAAGCCGACCCGCTGCCGCGCCCCTATGTGGTGAAGCCCCCGCGTGAGGGCAGCTCTGTGGGCGTCGCCATCGTCACGCAGGACGGCAATTACGGATCGCCCATCGGCCGCGATGTGGAGGGGCCTTGGCGGCATTTCGACGAATTGCTGGCCGAACCTTATATTCGCGGACGTGAGCTGACCACGGCGGTGCTCGGCGACGAAGCGTTGCTGGTGACGGAATTGCGGCCCAAATCGGGTTTCTATGATTTCGACGCCAAATATACCGACGGCATGACCGAGCATGTCTGCCCCGCCGATGTGCCCGCGGAGATCGCCGAGGCGTGCCGTGACTATGCGCTGCGCTCGCATCGCCTGCTTGGGTGCAGGGGCACGTCGCGTTCGGATTTCCGCTGGGACGATGAAAAGGGCCTCGACGGCCTCTTCCTGCTGGAGGTGAACACCCAGCCGGGCATGACGCCGCTCAGCCTCGTGCCCGAACAGGCGGCGAAGCTCGGCATCGACTATGCCGAACTGGTCGAGCGGATCATCGAGGAGGCGCTGTGAGCGGGGCGGAAGGCCTGTGACAGAAGCGCGCATCCGTCGCGGGGGCACCAGCCGCCTGTCCGTCAAGGGGCAGGCGAAGGTCACCGCGCGCTCGCGCCGGGGGGCGGTTCGTCAGAAAACGGCGTTCGACTTGTGGTTGGCGCGGCTGTCGATCAGCAAGGCCAGCCTCAACCGCCTCATCAACTGGCTGATCGTCCTCATCATCGCGGCGTTGCTGTGGGTGGGGGCGAGTTTCTTCGGTCTGTTCGGCATCATGCGGATGGAGCTGGCCGAATGGGCCGCCCATGCGGGTTTTCAGGTCGAGAAGGTCGAGGTGCATGGCACCGAGCGCATGGATGAAATGGCCGTCTATGCGATTGCGCTGGGGCAGGTGGACCGCTCCATGCTCAATATCGATCTTCCGAGGGTGCGGCAGGATATCATGCGCCTCGCCTGGGTGCAGGATGCGCGCATTTCCCGCCGCCTGCCCGATACGCTGGTGGTCGATGTGGTGGAGCGCAAGCCCGCCGCCGTGTGGCAGCAGGACGGCAAGCTCAGCCTGATCGACGCGGAAGGCAAGGTGCTGGAGGGGGTTTCGCCAACGGCGATGCCGGACCTGCCGTTGCTGGTGGGGGCGGACGCGAACCGGCAGGCCACCCGCCTCGCAAAGCTGATGGAGGCCGCGCCCGCGCTCAAGCCGATATTGGCGGGCGCCACCTGGGTCGGCAATCGCCGCTGGGACCTGCGCTTCCAGTCCGGTGAAACCCTCTCCCTGCCCGAAGGCGACCAGCAGGCTGCCGCCGCGCTCGTCAATTTCGCGCGGCTCGACGGCATCAACCGGCTGCTCGGCCGGGGCATTCCCCGTTTCGACATGCGCGATCCCGACAAGTTCATCCTGCGCCTGCCCAAGGGGACGGACGCCGCGAGCGTGCCGGTCGTCACCGACAGCGGCAAGGCCGACAACAGCGCCGCCCCGGCAGAGGGCGACAAGAACAAGACAGAGGACGCGACGGGGGCACCATCGCGCAAGGAACAGGGCTGATCCGATGCCGCCACCAAAGACCCGACACTTGATTACCGCCGTCGACATCGGCTCGTGGAAAATCTCCGCGCTCATCGCCGCGATCAACGAGGCCGGTGAACTGGAGGTGCTGGGCACCGGCCAGCGGGAAAGCCGGGGCGTGCGCCGCGGTTTCATCGCCGACATGGAGCGCACGGAAATGGCCGTGCGCGAAACGGTGGAACAGGCCGAGCGGGTCGCGGGCAGCAATATTGAGGATGTGTGGATCGGTTTTTCCGGTGGCAATCTCGTCAGCGATATCGTCTCGGTCGAGCGGGAATTGGGCGGCCTGCGGGTAGAGCGCGACGACATAGAGGAACTAATGCTGATCGGTCGTGACAGCATCGATCCGGGCGGCAAGGTCATCCTGCATGCGCAGCCGGCCTGCTTCGTCATCAACGGCACCGAAGGGGTGAAGCGGCCCGAAGGCATGCATGCCGATCGACTCGGCGTCGACATCCATGTGGTTCTGGCCGATGGCGCGCCGCTCGCCAATATGGAGCTGTGCGTGCGCGGCGCCTATCTCAACGTGAACGGCATCGTCGCCGCGCCGATGGCGACGGGCATGGCCTGCCTCAACGAGGAAGAGCGCGAACTGGGCGTGGCGCTGGTTGAGCTGGGCGCGGGCGTCACCAATGTCTCGGTCTATGCGGGCGGTATGCTGCTCGGCATGCAGAGCATCCCGATGGGCGCATCCGACATCACCGACGATATCGCATCGGCCTTCGGCATCCGCCGCAGCCAGGCGGAGCGGGTGAAGTGCTTTTATGGTTCGGCGCTCCAGAACCCGCGTGACTTCCGCGAGATGATCGAGATCGTACCCAATGTCGCGGAGGGCGAGCGCAGCGACGGCGGGCGCATCACCCGCGCCGCGCTGGTCGCGGTCATCTGCGAGCGATTGAATCAGATCATGGCGAAGGTGAACGAGGCGCTGGGGCAATTGGGCTTCACGACTCCCGCCGGGCGTCAGGTCGTGCTGACCGGCGGCGGCGCGGAAATGAAGGGCATTGCGGACTATGCGCAGGGCGCGCTGGGCCGCACCGTGCGCCTTGGGCGGCCGCGCGGTCTGCTCGCCTTGCCCGAAGCACATTCCGGCCCTGCCTTCGCGACATTGGTGGGCCTTGCGCTCTATGGACATGCAAGGCCGCTGGACCTGAGGCAGATGGAGGGCGGAGCCGGATCACCGGGCGCGCCGGTCACGTCGATGGGCTGGTGGCGCCGTCTGGTGAGCGCGGTGAAGGCCAACTATTGAATTTCTGTAACAAGCCTCAACGGATTTGGTAAAAAAGGGATGAATTGCGCGCTGATCTCGTGCATGAAGCGAATTTGAAACGGGTGCTGACCGGGCACTTTGGGGGCAGTATTAGAAGGTTGGGGCGATCGCCCCTGGGAGCAGACATATGAGCATCGAAATCGGACCGCCGCTTGTTGACGAACTGAAGCCTCGCATCTCCGTAATCGGCGTCGGCGGGGCAGGCGGCAACGCCATCGCCAACATGATTGCGGCCCAGGTGGAAGGTGTCGATTTCATCGTCGCCAATACCGACGCGCAGGCGCTCAACGCGTCTCCGGCGGAACGGCGTATCCAGCTTGGCCCGCGCATCACCGAGGGTCTGGGCGCAGGCTCCCGCCCGGAAATCGGGCGCGCGGCGGCCGAGGAAACCATCGTCACCGTCGAAGAGGCGCTGGAAGGCGCGCATATGGTGTTCATCGCGGCCGGCATGGGCGGCGGCACCGGCACCGGCGCGGCCCCCGTCATCGCCAAGACCGCGCGTGAGCGGGGCATCCTGACCGTCGGCGTCGTGACCAAGCCGTTCACCTTCGAAGGCTCGCGCCGCGCCCGTTCGGCCGATGCCGGTATCGAAGAGCTGCAAAAGCATGTCGATACGCTGATCGTCATCCCGAACCAGAACCTGTTCCTCGTCGCCAATCCGAACACGACCTTCAAGGAAGCGTTCCTGATGGCGGATGAAGTGCTGCAACAGGGTGTGCGTGGCATCACCGACCTGATGGTCATGCCCGGCCTCATCAACCTCGACTTCGCGGACGTGCGGTCGGTGATGGGCGAAATGGGCAAGGCGATGATGGGCACCGGCGAAGCCGATGGCGATGGCCGCGCGCTGGCCGCCGCCGAAAAGGCGATCGCCAATCCGCTGCTCGACGGTGTATCCATGAAGGGCGCGAAGGGCGTCATCGTCTCGATCACCGGCGGCGAGGATATGCGCCTGATGGAGATCGACGAGGCGGCGAACCACATCCGCGAACTGGTCGATCCCGATGCGAACATCATCTGGGGTTCGGCGTTCAACCCGGATCTTGAAGGCAAGATCCGCGTGTCGGTCGTCGCGACCGGCATCGAGAACGAGATCAGCCCCGTTGCGGCCCCGGCCTCGCAGCCCTTCAGCTTCGCCAGCCGTCCCGCGCCCGTTCCGGCGGCGCCTGTCGCTGCCCCGGTTTCCGCCGCGCCTGCACCCGCTCCGGTCGCCGAAGCGCCGTCGGCCGAGGCCGAGCCGGTCGCCGAGGAAGAGCCGATGGAACTGGGCAGCCACGATGTCGAACCGCTCTCCGCGCAGGTGGACGAGCAGGCCGCGCCCGCGCAGGAACCGGCGTCCGCGCCGCTGCGTCCGGCCGCCCGTTTCGACGATATCAGTGGGGAAGACGAGTTGCTGCTCGGCGGCGATGCGCCCGCTGCTCCGGCATCCCGGCCTGCTTCGCCGCTCGCCTCGAAGGGGGCTGCCGCAAAGCCTGCTCCGCGCAGCACCGGTGGCACGCTGTTCGAGCGCATGTCCGGTCTTTCGCGCGGTTTCGGCCGCACCAATGACGGGGACGAAGAGGAGGAAGGGTCTTCCGTGACCAACTTCCCCCAGTTCCTGAACCGTCAGGGCAATCAGTAAAGTCGATGCCCCGCCGTCTCTCATAAGGGGCGGCGGGGGTCGCAAGACGCCGCTAAGGGCAAGGTCGACGCATAGAGGGCGCGGCTGGTCCCGTTTCCTTTCGGGGGACGGTAGCGGTGAGGGCGGGAACAGCCTTTATACGGGCGGTCGCTCGATATCGATAAAAGACCATCTATAAGGGGCGCGCCTTGTCCGGTCGGGGAAGGCGCTACGGAAATGCGAACCCGCGCAGAAGGGCAGCGATCCGACACCATGACAATGAACAAGACCCTGGATAACCCGATCATGCCTACCATTTTCCGCTCTTTTCTCGGTTCCGTCAGTCTGTTGGCCTTTGGCGTGCTCGCTATGCCGGGCGCATCCTTCGCGCAGGTCGCCGCGCCATCCTCGCAAGCGGGCATGAGCAGCGCGGATGCAGGGCGGACGCTCACCGATGCGATGGCAAGGCTGGCGAAGAATCCGCGGGATATCAGCGCGCTCATCAACGCGGGGGAGGCGGCGCTCAAGCTCGATGATCCCCGTTCGGCGATCGGCTTTTTCGGCCGGGCGGACGATGTTTCGCCCAATAATGGACGGGTGAAGGCGGGGCTGGGGCGTTCGATGCTCGCCATGGGGCAGACCGGCGACGGACTGCGCCTGATGGAGCAGGCCGCGACGCTCAACTATTCCGACACCGCGCTGCTGCTCGATCGCGGGCTGGCGCGTGATCTTTCCGGCAATCAGGCGGGCGCGCAGCGCGATTATCAGGAAGCCTTGCAGCGCGATCCGCAAAATGATCTGGCGCGCAGGCGCTATGCGGTGTCGCTGGGGATTTCCGGGCAACTGGATCAGGCCGAAAAGACGATCGAGCCGCTGCTGCACAAGAGCGATCGCGCGGCATGGCGCGACCGGGCCTTCATTCTGGCGATGAACGGCCGCACGGCGCAGGCGATCGACATCACCGGCAAGACCATGCCCCCCGCGCTGGCGGATGCGATCAAGCCCTATATGGAACGTATGGCCATGCTTACGCCGGGGCAGCGCGCGGCGGCGGTGCATATGGGGCAATTCCCGGCGGGCCTCGTCAATGTGCGCGTTGCCTCGACCGCCGTTCCCGCGCCTCAGGTCGCGCCGACGACGACAGCCGACCGGAAAGGCCGCAGCAGCAGGCAGACGCGGGCGGAGCGGGCAGCCGCTGCCGCCCGTCCGGCCGCTCCCGTCGCTTCGGCCCGCGCCACGCAGGTCGCCACGGCGACGCCGGTTCCAGCCTCTGTCCCGCCTGCGGTCCGTCCGGCGACCCCGGCGCCCGCACCTGCCACCGCGCCCGCGCGATCGGCGGCTGTCGCCGTCCCCGCGCGAGGTGTGGCGGGACCGGTGGAGAGCGCGCCTGCGCGTGCGACGGCGCCTGCCAGTACGGCGGCGCCTGCCCAGGTTTCCCCTGCAACACCGGTTCCGGCTCCGGCCCCTCAGGCGTCCCCGCCGGTTGCGACGGCGCGCGTGGATTTGCGGCCCGCAACCAGCGTGGCGACGACGCCGCGCCCGGTTGTTGAGCCCTCGCCTGCCGCTTCAGCGGCTACCGTGCCCTCCAGCACCCCGGCTCCGCAGGGACCGCCCGCATCCTATGCGGCGGCTCCCGCCGCGCCCGCGTCTCCGTCTCCATCTCCGTCGCCGGTGGCGCAGCCCGCCGCCGCGCCGCCGCCTGCCGTATCGACGCGCTCGCTTGCCGAGATCATGGCGGAAATCAATATTCCGGAGGCAGAGCGCCAACAGCAGGTCGCGCCCGTCAATCTCGCGGAAATCGCCGCGATGCAGGAGGAAAGGCGCAGGAAGGACGCTGCCGAAGCCAAGGCGCGCAAGGCCGCCGAGGCGAAGGAAGCCGCGAAACGAAAGGCCGAGGCGGAAGCAAAGGCCAAGGCGGACGCGGAGAAAAAGCGCCTTGCCGACAATCCCGCCCGCTATTGGGTGCAAATCGGCGTCGGCCGGGACAAGGGAGCGCTGGCCTTCACGCTGAAGCGCATGAAGAAGGAACATGACGCGCTGGGCAAATATGATGGCTGGTCGGCCGATTGGGGCGCGACCAATCGTCTGGTCGTCGGTCCTTTCCCCAATCTCGCCAAGGCGAAAGCGGTTGAGGCGGACATGAAGAAAGCGGGCAGCGATGCCTTCGTCTGGCGCAGCACGGCGGGGGAAGAGGTTGACAGGATCGGGGGCTGACGGGCATCGCCCGCTTGCGATGAGCAGAGAAAACGCCCCCTATGCCTGTAACCCGCTGGAAAGCCGGGGAAGGCTCCATGCCGACGCCGGTGGAGAGACCCGCGGCCCGCGCGATATGTTCCAGCGCGACCGCGATCGCATCATTCACAGCATCGCTTTTCGCCGCCTGCGCCACAAGACGCAGGTATTCGTCGCGCCCGATGGCGATCATTATCGCGTCCGCCTCACCCACAGCCTGGAGGTCGCGCAGATCGGCCGCACCATCGCCCGGGTGCTGGGGCTGAACGAGGACCTGACCGAGGCGCTCTGCCTCGCCCATGATATCGGCCATCCGCCTTTCGGCCATGCGGGCGAAAAGGCGCTGGAGGAGGCGCTGCAAGATGTGGGCGGCTTCGACCATAATGCCCATTGCCTGCGCATCCTGATGCAGCTGGAAAGCCCTTATCCGCGGTTTCCCGGCCTCAACCTCAGCTGGGAAATGCTGGAGGGGCTGGCCAAGCATAACGGCCCGGTGCTCGCCCCCAATTGGGCGATGCGGGAGTTGAACGCCCTGTTCCCGCTCGACCTGCATAGCTGGTCGTCGCTGGAGGCGCAGGTCGCGGCGATCGCCGACGATATCGCCTATGACAATCATGATATCGACGATGGCCTGCGCGCCGGGATGCTGACCCTAGACCAGATTTGCGAGGTGCCGTTCGTCCGCGCGGGGTGGGAGAGGGTACGCGCGCGCTATCCCGATGTGGAGGAAAGCCGCTTGCTGCGGGAGTTGATCCGCGACCAGATCGGCGTGATGGTGAATGATCTCATCGCCGCAAGCCGGCAGCGCATCGCCGAGGCCGGAGTGCGCAGCGTGGAGGATGTGCGCGCGGCGGGCCGGCGTCTCATCGATTTTTCCGATGACATGGCCGGGCATGAAAAGGGCCTCAAGCGTTTCATGTACGCCAATCTCTATTTGTCGGAAACGCAACTGGCGGAGGCGCAGCGGGCGCATCATATCGTTTCCGGCCTGTTCGCCGCCTATCGCGACCGGCCCGGCCTGATGGGCGAGGATTGGCGCCTTCGCGCCCCGGAGGCCGAACCGATGCGCAGCCGTCATGTCGGCGATTATATCGCGGGCATGACCGACCGCTTCGCCGAGCGTTGCTATGAGGAAATCTATGGCGCGCTCCCTCCGCTCTGACGGGTATTCATTCTAATAGATTGACAGGCCCTGCGCTTTGGGCGAAGGCTCGGCCCGTCTCCACGGCGAAGCAGATTCGCCATGGTCAGGATGCGGGAGAGTGTTGAGGGCGGCTTGCCGTTTTCAACCGCCGAAGGAGCAACCGCCCCGGAATCTCTCAGGCCGTAGGACCGTATCCTGTTACAGACACTCTGGAAAGCGGGCGGATTTTCCGTCCCACCGAAGGGGTAAGCCACTGTCCTGGCAACAGGACGCTGGTCAAAGCTCTCAGGTTCCGTGACAGAGGGGGTCAGGAAGAAGGGACGCATGCGCGCGGCCCTGTTCCTGCCTGCCATGTACGGAGAATTGAGATGGGTAATCCCCCTGTAACTGATGCCGATGACGGCCTCGACGACCTGCCGCTGCAATTGCTGCCGCTCGATGGCTGGCATCGCGCTCGCGGCGCGCGCATGGTCGGCTTCGCCGGATATGAGATGCCGATCCAGTATGAAGGCATCATGGCCGAGCATCTGTGGACGCGCGAGCATGCCGGGCTGTTCGATGTCAGCCATATGGGCCAGCTCTCCTTCACCGGCGAAGGCGTCGACGCCGCGCTGGAGGCGCTGATCCCGGCGAGCATCGCGTCGCTCGGCGTCGGCCGCCAGCGCTATTCGCTGCTGCTCGACGAGGAAGGCGGCATTCTCGATGACCTGATGGTCGCCCGCCGGGCCGGGGATATCTACATGGTCGTCAACGGCGCGACCAAATATGATGATATCGCCTGGATGCTGGACCAGCTTCCCGATGAGGTCACGATCAACCTGATGGACGAGCAGGCGCTGCTGGCGCTGCAAGGGCCGCAGGCGGTAGCCGCGCTGTCCCGGATCGTGCCGGGGGTGGACCAGCTTTTCTTCATGCAGGCCGCCGCCTTCGCGTGGAATGGCCATGCGCTGTGGGTCAGCCGATCGGGCTATACCGGCGAGGACGGCTATGAAATCAGCCTGCCTGCCGAGGCGGCCATCGACTTCGCCGATGCGCTTTGCGCGATGGAAGAGGTGAAGCCCATCGGTCTTGGCGCGCGCGACTCGCTGCGGCTGGAGGCCGGGTTGCCGCTTTACGGCCATGATCTGACGCCTGATATCAGCGTGGTCGGCGCGGATCTCGGCTTTGCGATCCTGAAGCGCCGCCGCGAGGAGGGGGGCTTTATCGGCCATGCCCGCGTGGTGCGGGAACTGGCGCAGGGCGCGCCGGTCCGCCGTGTCGGCCTCGCCATCGAAGGGCGCCTGCCCGCGCGGGAGGGCGCGCCGGTCTTTGCGGGCGCGCGCCGTGTCGGCACGATCACCTCGGGCGGTTTCGCGCCCAGTGTCAACGCGCCGATCGCGATGGGCTGGATCGAAACAGGCCATGCCGCCATCGGCACCGCATTGGAAATCGAGGTGCGCGGCAAGCGGATCGGCGCGCGCATCGCGCCAATGCCGTTCGTGCCGCATCGCTATCATCGTCAGAAAAACTGAAGAACAGGGGACAGAATATGAGCCGCTATTTTACGCAGGAGCATGAGTGGATCGACGTCGATGGGGATGTCGCCACGGTCGGCATTACCGATTTCGCGCAGCAGCAGCTTGGCGACATTGTGTTCGTGGAACTGCCCGAGGAAGGCCGCCAGGTCGCCAAGGGGGATGATGCCGCCGTGGTGGAATCGGTGAAGGCGGCCTCTGACGTCTATGCCCCGGTTTCGGGCGAAGTGGTCGAAACCAATGCGGCGCTGGAGGAGGAGCCGGCGCTCGTCAATAATGATGCGGATGGCGAGGGCTGGTTTTTCAAATTGCGCCTCGCCGACGCGTCGGAGCTGGAAGGCCTGATGGATCAGGCCGCTTATGACGCGTTCGTCGCCAAGCTCTGACCCTGCCTGAGAGTCTCTCCCCTTATGCGCTGGTGCCGGGCTTTCCGAAGAACGGCGCATAAGGGGATGGAATAAGGAAGATATCCCATGCGTTACCTGCCTCTTAGCGATGCCGACCGGAGGGCGATGCTCGATCGCATCGGCGCGGCCTCGATTGACGATCTGTTCGTCGATGTTCCCGCCGATGTCCGTCTGTCCGGCACCATCGAGGGCCTGCCCGCCCATGCCAGCGAAATGGCGGTGGAGCGCCATATGGCCGCTCTCTCGCGCCGGAACAGGGCGGCGGGTGAGGGACCGTTCTTCCTCGGCGCGGGCGCGTATCGCCATCATGTCCCGGCCAGCGTCGATCATCTGATCCAGCGCGGCGAGTTCCTGACGGCCTATACCCCCTATCAGCCGGAAATCGCGCAGGGCACATTGCAGGTGCTGTTCGAGTTCCAGACGCAGGTTGCGCGCCTGCTGGGCTGCGACGTGGCCAATGCCAGCATGTATGACGGCTCGACCGCCTGCTGGGAAGCGATCGGCATGGCCGGGCGCGTGACCCGGCGCAAGAAGGCGCTGCTGTCCTCGGGCCTGCATCCCCATTATGTCAGCGTCGCGCGGACCATGGCGAAATTCACCGGTGATGAACTGGTGCATGAGGCGCCGGAACTGAGCGCCGAAGGCGATGCCGGGGCGCTGATCGCCGCGCTCGACAAGGATGTGAGCTGCGTCGTCGTCCAGTATCCCGATATATTGGGAAGGATCAGTGACTTGTCCCTGCTTACGGACAAGGTGCATGAGGTCGGCGCGCTACTGGTCGTGGTCGTGACCGAGCCGGTGGCGCTGGGCGCCATTAAAGCGCCCGGCAAGATGGGTGCGGATATCGTCGTCGGCGAAGGGCAGTCCATCGGCGTCGGGCTGCAATTTGGCGGGCCTTATCTGGGCCTCTTCGCGACCCGGCAGAAATATGTCCGCCAGATGCCGGGACGCCTTTGTGGCGAAACGGTCGATGAGGAAGGCAAGCGCGGCTTCGTGCTGACCCTTTCGACGCGAGAGCAGCATATCCGCCGGGAGAAGGCGACGTCCAATATCTGCACCAATTCAGGACTTTGTGCGCTGGCTTTCAGCATTCATATGACCCTGCTGGGGGAAAAGGGTCTGCGCGATCTGGCGATGCTCAACCATGGCCGCGCGGTCGTCGCGGCGGAAAAGCTCGCCGCCATTCCCGGCGTCCGACTGTTGAATGACAGCTTTTTCAACGAGTTCACGATCCTGTTTGATAAGGATGCGCGGCAGGTGGTGCGCGATCTTGCCGCGCGCGGCGTGCTGGCGGGCGTGTCTCTGGGCCGGCTCTATCCCGAGCAGGCCGGTCTTGCCGGCGGGCTTGTCGTCGCCGTGACGGAGACGGTGACGGATGAGGATATCGACGCGCTGGTCGCGGGTCTGAAGGAGGTGCTGGCATGACGATCAACCAGAGCGGCTGGCGCCCCGAACTGAGCGCCGATCTCGCGGAAGCGGGGGTGCTGCCGCCGACGGCGACCGGCAATCGCGGGCTGATGCTGGAAGAGGCGCTGATCTTCGAAATCGGCTCCCCCGATCGCACCGGCGTCGATCTGGACGAAGCGCCAGGGGTGGCGAGCCGTCTGGGCGGGCTGGAGCGGGCGGACGCCATCGGCCTGCCGGGCCTGTCCGAGCAGGAAACGGTGCGCCATTATACCCGTCTGTCGCGCCAGAATTATGCGATCGACCTTGGCCTGTTCCCACTCGGCTCCTGCACGATGAAGCATAATCCGCGGCTTAATGAAAAGGTCGCGAGGTTGCCCGGCTTTGCCGACATCCATCCGCTTCAGCCGGTCGCGACGGTGCAGGGCGCGCTCGCCGTCATTCATGAACTGGGCGAATGGCTGAAGGCGCTGACCGGCATGGCGGCGGTGGCGATGAGCCCCAAGGCAGGCGCGCATGGCGAACTGTGCGGCCTGCTGGCGATCCGCGCGGCGCTCGAAGCGCGCGGGGATGCGCGCTCGGTCATCCTCGTGCCGGAAAGCGCGCATGGCACCAACCCGGCGACGGCGGCGTTCTGCGGCTATGCGGTCGCGACTATCCCGGCGACGCAGGACGGCCGCGTCGACGTGGCGGCGCTGAAGGCGCGCCTTGGCCCCGATGTCGCGGCGGTGATGATCACCAACCCCAATACTTGCGGCCTGTTCGAACGCGACCTCAAGACCATCGCCGATGCGGTCCATGCGGCGGGGGCGTTCGTCTATTGCGACGGCGCCAATTTCAACGCCATTGTGGGCCGCGTGCGTCCGGGCGACCTCGGCGTCGACGCGATGCACATCAACCTGCACAAGACCTTTTCGACGCCCCATGGCGGCGGCGGTCCCGGCAGCGGCCCGGTCGTCTTGTCCGCCGCGCTCGCGCCCTTCGCGCCGTTGCCCTTCGTGGAAAAGGGCGAGGATGGCGGCTTCACGCTGGTCGAGGAGGAAACGGCTGGCGAGCATCATGGCCAGAGCTTTGGCCGCATGGTCGCCTTCCATGGCCAGATGGGCATGTTCACCCGCGCGCTCGCCTATATTCTGAGCCATGGCGCGGATGGCCTGCGGCAGGTGGCGGAGGACGCCGTGCTCAACGCCAATTATCTGCTGCGCAGCCTCGATGATCTGCTCGACGCGCCGTTCGGAGCGAGCGGCCCGTGCATGCACGAGGCGCTGTTCAGCGACGCCGATCATGGTCGAGGGGGGCTGGCCGAGGGCTTCTCGACGCTGGATATCGCCAAGGGGCTGATCGACGAGGGCTATCACCCGATGACGGTCTATTTCCCGCTGGTCGTCCATGGCGCGATGCTGATCGAACCGACCGAGACGGAAAGCAAGGCGGCGCTCGATCAGTTCATCCTTGCGTTGCGCAGCGTCGCGAGCCGGGCGAAGGCAGGGGACAAGCTGCTCAAGGGCGCGCCCTGGTATGCGCCGCGCCGCCGCCTCGACGAAACGCTGGCGGCGCGCAAGCCGGTGCTGCTATGGCCGGGGCTGTCGGAAGAAGAACCGGCCGCTGCCGGGTGATGCACCTGCGGGCGGCCTTGCGGGAGGGATTATGACCGAAGGCCGTCCGTGGTTCGCGAGGGATGCAGAACGGCAGGACCGGGATGCCCGGCTTCACGCCCCCGCCACGTCGCGCAATCGCAACGCCATTGCTACCGTCCTTGCCGGAGAGTTGCCGCCCGCCGGGCTGGTGCTCGAAATCGCGAGCGGATCGGGCGAGCATGTGCTGCATTTCGCGCGACTGTTCCCGGCGATCGACTGGCAGCCTTCCGACCCTGATCCCGCCGCGCGGGCCTCCATCGGTGCATGGGCGGAGGAAGCAGGGCTTCCCAATATCTCCCCGCCGCTCGCGCTCGACGCCGCCGCGCCCGCATGGCCCGTGGAACGCGCCGATGCGGTGCTGTGCATCAACATGGTGCATATCAGCCCATGGGAAGCGACGCTCGGCCTGTTCGCGGGCGCGGCGCGGCTGTTGCATCAGGGCGCGCCGCTGATCCTCTATGGGCCGTTTCTGTGGCAGGAGGTGGAAACCGCGCCCGGCAATCTGGCCTTCGATGCGCAACTGCGCACGCGTGATCCGCGCTATGGCCTGCGCGCGGTCGAGCAACTGGATGAGGTCGCCGCGAGCCATGGCCTGACCCGCACGGCGCTCCACCCGATGCCCGCCAACAATCTTACCCTTGTCTATCGCGCGGGCGCAGGGAGATAGCGGCTCACTCGGTTGAAAGCGCTGTCTTTACCGTGGTGCGGCGGCGGATGCGTTCCCGCCAGGCGATATAGAAGCTGCTCCCCGCGATGATGGCCGCGCCGATCCATGTCGTCGGGCCGGGCCAGTTGCTCCACAGCATCCAGCCGAACAGGGTGGACCAGAGCAAGGTCGAATAATCCATCGGCAGCACCAGCGAAACCGGCCCCCAGCGCAGCGAGGAGGTCATGCAGAGTTGCGCGACGCCACCGGCTATGCCCATCAGCACCAGGATCGCCATCGTGCCCGCATCATGCCATTGCCCATAAAAGACCATCGCGACCATAAGCGGCGGAAGGGACAGGGCGGCGAAGTAGAAAACCGTTGTCGTCGGCGCCTCGGTGCGGCCGATCTGGCGGAGAAGCAGCGACACGAAGGAGGTGACGATCGCCCCCGCCATCGCGACGCCAAGCCCGAATTGGCTGATCCCCGCATGAGAGCCGCCGGGGTTGATGATCACGAGGACGCCCATGAAGCCCACCAGCACCGCGAGCCAGCGGTGCATGCCCGGTCGCTCGCCGAGGAACAGGACGGAGAGGATCGTTGCGAAGATCGGCACCGTGAAGCCGATGGTGGTTACTTCCGCCAGCGGCAGCAGGATCACCGCGCCGAAATTCAGGAACATGCCCGTCACGCCGACCAGCGTGCGGCTGGCATGCATGCCAAGGCGCGTGGTGCGGATGCTGGCGATGCCGGGGCCGATCATCAGCATGAAGAAGGCGAGGGGGAGGGAGAGAAGCTGGCGGTAGAACAGGGTTTCGACCACATGGACACCGCGATCGCCCGCCCATTTGACGCAGGCGAAGTTCACCGAAATGGCGAGCGCGGCCATGAGGCGTAAGGTCAGCGCATAGAGCGGCCGCGTATCGGGGGGTGGAGTGCCCAGAAGGGGGGAGGAGGACGCCATGCGCCTGCCTTAGAGGGATTTGGAGGCAAGGGGAATCACTTGCTCGACCGGAAATCATGGCATGCCATTAAACCGGATGTGTGCCGTTCAATTCGCGGGGCTTTCCTATGCCGGACGAAATGGAAACGCTCGCCTCGCGTTAAAGGCAGGCTTCCAGCATCGCCTGATCGAAACCGAAACCGCGCGCTTTTTCCAGCGTATAGGGGCGCAGGCCCATGGAGCGGTATTCGCCGATGATCTTGCCGTCATTATCCTCGGAAATATATTCATATTTGAACAATTCCTGGGTGACGATGACGTCGCCTTCCATGCCGATCACCTCGGTGATGTTGGTGACGCGGCGCGAACCGTCACGCAGACGCTTCACCTGCACGATAAGGTCGACCGAATCGGCGATCTGCTTGGAAATCGCCTCCTTCGGGATCTTGATGTCGCCCATCAGGATCATATTTTCCATACGGCCGAGGCATTCGCGGGGGGAGTTGGAGTGCAGCGTGCACATGGAGCCGTCATGGCCGGTGTTCATCGCAGCGAGCAGGTCGAAGCATTCCGCGCCACGAATTTCGCCTAGGATGATGCGATCGGGCCGCATACGCAGTGCGTTCTTCACAAGGTCGCCGATGGTGATTTCGCCCTGACCTTCCAGATTTGCCGGGCGGGTTTCGAGCGGTAGCCAGTGCGGCTGTTGCAGGCGAAGTTCGGCCGCGTCCTCGATCGTCAGCACGCGTTCGCCCGGATCGATCATCTTGGAAAGGGCGTTGAGCATCGTCGTCTTGCCCGAGCCGGTGCCGCCCGAAATGACGATGTTGAAGCGCGAGGCGCCCGCGATCTTGAGCGCGGTGCACATCTTCTCGCTCATCGCGCCCCATTGGGCGAGATTGTCGAGCGTGATCGGCTTGGCCGAGAATTTACGGATAGAGATGGCGGTGCCACGCAAGCTGAGCGGCGGCACGATCACGTTGACGCGGCTGCCGTCGGGCAGGCGGGCGTCGGCCAGCGGCGTGGTCTGGTCGACGCGGCGGCCGACCTTGTTGACGATGCGCTGGGCGATCTGGAACAGATGCTCCTCGTCGCGGAACTTGATCGGCGCGATCTGGAGCTTGCCCTTCTTTTCGATATAGGTCTGGTCGGGGCCGTTGACCATGATATCGCTGATGTCGGGATCGTTGATCAGCTCTTCGAGCGGGCCGAGGCCGAGCAGTTCGTCGACCAGCACCTTTTCCAGCGCGAACTGCTCACGCCGGTTGAGGGTGAGCTTCAGTTCCGCCAGCACCTCCATGATGATGGGGCGGAATTCCTCGGCCAGCTCTTCCTTGGTGAGGGTCGCGGCGGCTTCGGGATCGACGCGTTCGAGGAGGCGCGGCAGCACCTGTTCCTTGATCTTGTGGATCGAGGTGTCGAAGCCCTGCCCGCTGTCCTGCGTATGATCGGTGTTCATCCGATCCTGAAGGCGCGCCAATGCTTCAGCATGGGGGGATTGCTGGAGGGAAGGTTCCGCCAGCACGCTGTCATCCTGCGCGTCGAGGGGAGCAGGCTCGGCCGGTTGGGCATAGCTTTCCGTCTGCGCCGCCGCCCCGCCGGTCTGCGGGGTCAGGACATGCATGGGCTTGGCCACGCCAAAAGCGGGCCTGATGGCGCCGGGGCCGTTTTTCCGTCCGAATGCGTTCATGAACCGGTGCTGCCTTTAACCATGCGATTTGGCATAATCCATAAATAGGAAACTTTGATAAATGGTTATTCTTTCGCGGTTGTCGTGTGGGCTGGGGAGAGACAGTTAATGGGGCGAGGGATAAGTATCTTCCTTTGTGTCTTACGATATACCGTCAGAAACCGATTGCCTTTACCCTCTGTATAATAGCCGCCGATAAGGGAAGAGATGGCTGGATCAGCCATCAGCCAGCGTCGGACGTCGAATGTTTTCCCGCCATAGGTGAAATGCCGCAGCGGCCGATCAATCAGGATTAATTGAGGGGGATTGCAGGTAAGATCATGTGCGGTTTGGCGTCTGATCTGTTCCCCTAATGCTTTGATTTCTTGGTTTTGATTTATGCCCAGCTCATATTCGCCGATGGCCGGGAACATCCAATAGGAATAGACATGCAGCGGCCACAGGAAATGACGATTCTCCACCATGGGCCATGCCCACATTGGGTCACTGGTGAGGATGGCGACGGGTTGCCCTACCAAAACCCCATCCATGAACGGTTCGCTATGTCGCTGAAGGAAGTTGTAATAAGGGCGCTGTACTATGCCGACGGCAATGGCAAAGGTGATGATCCCAATCGCTAGCGGACGCTTTGGCAACTGATGCATTCCCCCATCCAGCGCGCGGGCGAGAACGGCCATCAGTAGGCTGCCTGTGACGGGAATGGCATGATATTGCCATCCCTTGTTCTGGAGAACATAGGCTAGGCCGAAACCGGCAGCCAAGATTAGAAAGGCTTGGGTCAGCGCGGTGCTTCTGCTAGATTTCCAGCGGGAATAGAGAATAAGGGTGATAACACATACAAGCCAGATGAACTGTGCCGGTTCGTCCATCATTCGCGCAAGCGGCACTTCATAGCCATGATAGGCTGCTCTCACCATCGGCACGATATTGGAGAGAAAATCGGGGCTGAAAAGAAACACCGCCATTGCGTAGAGAAGGGCGAATGCTGCGACTGTCATCGTTTCGGGACGGATCGGCTTCCAGTCGTGCCGTAGGGCGAAGAGCAGCCACAGTTCCAGCAGGGCTGGGATAGCAGCGAAATAATGCTTCAGCGCGAACCCATAGGCTCCCATCAGGCCGATGAGGAAAGCCAGCGCCAGCGGCACTTCCTGGCGTTCACGTCTGTTTACGATCAATGCGGCATAGGGCAGCGCTCCCATCAGTGCAAGCTGCTCTCGTTGCCCGAAATCATAGAGAGGCATGATGGTCGCGAACCAGAAAACGCCGGCCATAAGCAAGGCGCGTTCGGAATTGACCCGCTCTCGGCACATGCGTCCGAGCAGCAGTGCACTGCCAGCGCCGATGCCGATGACGACGGCGGTGAGGACCCGCAGAGAAGAGAGACCTAACTGGCTGGATACCCATTGTATCGGTAAGGCGGACCAGAACCAAAGCGGGGGATTGAGTTCCCATATATCTCGATAGAGCGTGTAGCCGTGCAGCATCTGTCGTGCGATCCAGAACTGCCAAATGACGTCATGGGTCAGCGGGATATGACGCAGCGCCAGCCCGCAGGCTAAGGCAAGCAACAAGATCAGATGCTCTGGCCAATAAGCCTGCGCTGTCTGTCGCAGGTCAGGAAAACCTTTGTCATCCGCGTTGAAAACGAAGAAGCGTTGCAGAAGGAAAGATATAGCGGTGTAGCCGCACGCACCGGCGATATGAGAAAAGGGGGTGTCGATAAAACCATTCCACCGTGCGATCGTCACGATCGCCAGATTGACGGCATAGGCGATTAGCGCTGCGAACAGGAAGCGATAGACCTGCCGGGAATTATGCTCTCGTCCGGCGAGTTCGAAAGTCCAATATCTGTTGGCCGTGTAGGAAAAGGCAAGGCCCGCCGTGTAGCCGGCCGCATTCGCGGCATAGTCTCCCCATCCGCTCCACAAGCAAAGAAAGATGACCGTAAAGCTGAGAAATGTGTTAGCAACGCCGACGGAAGCGAACCGCAAAATCTGGGTCATGCGGCAGGTTTCCTGCTAATCTCCCGACGCAAATGCTCGTTCATCCGGTGAACCGGGTTCTCTTCCGGCATGCCGGCCACGTTGCGCCTTATTTCCTGGATGAAGAACAGTGGCCGTTGCTTTGTTTCCATATACATGCGCCCCAGATATTCGCCGAATATGCCGAGCAGCATCAGTTGGATACTGCCCATGATGAGGATCAGTGCGGCGAGGCTAGTCCAACCCGCAATGGCGCCGGCGGAGATATAGGACCAGCCGACCCAACCGAGGGAAGCGAGGCCTGTAATGCCGAGCATCACGCCGAGATGGGATGCAAAGCGAAGCGGCAGGATAGAGAAACTGGTTACGGCGTCCAGAGCAAAGCTGATCATTTTACGGAGTGGATAATGGGTTGTTCCGGCTAGGCGGCTATCCCGATGATAAGGGAAGGCTGTCTGCGGAAAACCGATCCAACTGATCATTCCTCGTATAAAGCGGAATCGCTCCGGCATTGTATTCAGATGATCGAGCACTCGTCGGCTAATCAGACGGAAATCGCCGGTATCGCGTGGGATGGAAATATCGACCATCCGTTGCAGCACCCGATAGAAGAGCCTGGCCGTCAGTAATTTGAAGCGTGACTCGCCAGCACGGCTGATGCGCTGGCCGTAGACGACATCATATCCTTCCTGCATCTTTGCCAGCATATGGGGCAAGAGTTCTGGTGGATCCTGAAGATCGGCGTCTAGTATGAAAATGATCTCGCCGGTACTGACTTCCAGCCCTGAACTCAACGCAAGCTGATGGCCATGGTTGCGGGACAGGTTGACTCCGACGATGTGTTGATCGCGATCGGCTGCCGTAGCGATCATGCTCCAACTGGCGTCGGACGAGCCGTCATTGACCAGAATGATTTCGTAGCTTGTTGAGAAATGCGCTCGGCAGACAGCCGACACCCGCTGCAACAAGGCGTCGAGGCAGGCCTCTTCATTGTAGATTGGGATTACAACTGATAGCCGAAGTCGCTGGTTGATGGCTACCATACCGTCCATGTTCCCTCTCCCCCAAAGCCCAGCCTTTGCGGTAGCAGAAAAATATGTATGGTCTGTAAACGCTATCTATTCAGATTTCGGAATAGCTTTCCCCAAAAATCGAAGTAGGGCTTTCAATATTACCCCGCCTTCTCCGCCAGCACCGTCAGCCCCTTTTCGCTGACTTCGGCGAAGCCGCCCTGGATGGGCAGGATTTCGGGTGCCGCGCCTGCGCTGGCGAAAATCTGGATTTCGCCGTCGCGGATCGTCGACATGAACGGGGCATGGCCTTCCAGCACGCCGAAATCGCCTTCGGTGCCGGGCACCACGACCTGATATACCTCGTCACTGCGGACGAGCTTTTCGGGGGTTACGAGTTCGAAATGCAGTGCCATGTCGTCAGTCCTATGCTCCCCTCCCGCGCCGCCGGGCGACAGGGCCGGGCGATGGGGAGGGGATGATATGCGTTACCGAAAAGGAGGTCAGGCCGCTTCCGCCGCCAGCTTCTTGCCCTTTTCCACGGCTTCGTCGATGCCGCCGACCATGTAGAAGGCCGCTTCGGGCAGAAAGTCATATTCGCCGTCGACCACAGCCTTGAAGCTGCGCACGGTGTCTTCAAGCTGCACGAACTTGCCGGAAATGCCGGTGAAGACTTCGGCGACATGGAAGGGCTGCGAGAGGAAGCGCTGGATCTTGCGCGCGCGGGCGACGGTCAGCTTGTCCTCTTCGGAGAGTTCATCCATGCCGAGAATGGCGATGATGTCCTGAAGCGACTTATACTTCTGGAGCGTTTCCTGAACGCGGCGGGCCGTCTCATAATGTTCCTGGCCGACGACGCGGGGTTCGAGAACGCGGCTGGTGGAATCGAGCGGATCGACCGCCGGATAGATGCCGAGTTCCGAAATCGCGCGGTTGAGAACCGTGGTCGCGTCAAGGTGCGCGAACGAGGTCGCCGGTGCCGGGTCGGTAAGGTCGTCCGCGGGAACGTAGATCGCCTGCACCGAGGTGATCGACCCCTTGTTGGTGGAGGTGATGCGTTCCTGAAGCGCGCCCATGTCGGTCGCGAGGGTCGGCTGATAGCCCACCGCCGAAGGAATACGGCCGAGCAGCGCCGACACTTCCGAACCCGCCTGGGTGAAACGGAAGATATTGTCGACGAAGAACAGCACGTCCTGGCCTTCCTGATCGCGGAAATATTCCGCGATGGTGAGGCCGGAAAGGGCGACGCGAGCACGGGCGCCCGGCGGCTCGTTCATCTGGCCGTAGACCAGCGCCACCTTGGAGCCTTCGGAAATCGCATTGCCGTCGGCATCCTTGGCGATAACGCCGGCGTCGAGGAATTCGTGATAAAGGTCGTTGCCCTCGCGGGTACGCTCACCGACGCCCGCGAACACCGAGGTGCCGCCATGGCCCTTGGCGATGTTGTTGATCAGTTCCTGAATGAGAACCGTCTTGCCGACGCCCGCGCCGCCGAACAGGCCGATCTTGCCGCCCTTTGCATAGGGCGCGAGAAGGTCGATGACCTTGATGCCGGTGACGAGGATCGACGTTTCGGTCGACTGGTCGATGAACGGGGGGGCTTCGGCGTGGATCGGCGCCTTGAGGTCGGTGCCGACCGGGCCGCGCTCGTCGATCGGCTCACCGACGACGTTGAGGATGCGGCCGAGCGTAGCCGGGCCGACCGGAACCGAGATCTGCGCACCGGTGTCGGTGACTTCCTGACCGCGGGTCAGGCCTTCGGTCGAGTCCATCGCGATCGTGCGGACGGTGTTTTCACCGAGGTGCTGCGCAACTTCCAGCACGAGGCGCTGGCCGTTGTTGCTGGTTTCGAGTGCGCTCAAAATGGCCGGCAGAGCGTCGGGGAAGGTCACGTCGACGACGGCGCCGATGACCTGACTGATGCGGCCTACATTGTTGGTGGTTGCCATGACTGCTTCCTTGCCTGCGTTTCTTTAGAGGGCTTCCGCGCCCGAAATGATTTCGACGAGTTCGGTGGTAATCGCGGCCTGACGACTGCGGTTATATTCGATCGTGAGGCGGTTGATGAGATCGCCCGCGTTGCGCGTCGCATTGTCCATCGCGGTCATCGACGCGCCCTGTTCGGACGCCGCATTTTCCATCAGCGCCTTGAAGATCTGGATCGAGACGTTGCGGGGCAGCAGGTCCGCGAGGATCTGCTCCTCGTCCGGCTCATATTCCACCGTGGCGTCGGCCGCGACGGCTGCGCCCGAGGGGATCGAGACGGGGATGATCTGCTGCTCGGTCGGAATCTGCGCCAGCGCCGACTTGAAGGTCGAGAAGAACAGATGCGCGACGTCGAACTCGCCCGCATTGAAGCGGTTGAGCAGGTCGATCGAAATATCATGCGCCTCGCTGAAGCTGGGCTGCTTCATCGCGGTGGTGTCGTAGGAGCCGACGATCATGCCGGGGAAAGTGCGGGCGATCACCGGACGGCCCTTACGGCCGACCAGATAGAATTTCACCTTCTTGCCCTGCGCGATCAACTCCCGCGCCTTCAGCGACGCCGCCTTGACGATGTTGGAATTGAACGCGCCGCACAGGCCGCGATCCGAATTGGCGACGACGAGCAGATGCACATCATCCTTGCCCGTGCCGCCCATCAGCATGGGGGAGGAGGCATTGACGTTGATCTTGCCCGCGAGGCTCGCCACCACCGCTTCCAGCCGTTCGCTGTATGGGCGCGCAGCCTCGGCCGCCGCCTGCGCCTTGCGGAGCTTGGCGGCAGCAACCATCTGCTTGGCCTTCGTGATCTTCTGGGTCGACTTGACCGACCCGATCCGAAGCTTGAGTTCCTTGAGTGAGGCCATCAGCCGTCAATCCTTATCCGCCGGTTGCCTTTACGCGAACGTCTTGCCGAACGTGTCGAGAGCGGCCTTGAGGGCAGCCTTGCTGTCGTCCGAGAGGTCCTTGCTGTTGCGGATGTCCGCCAGCAGGCCCGCATGTTCGGCGCGCAGATAGCCCAGCATGGCTTCCTCATATCGGGTCACGTCAGCCACTGCGACGCTATCGATATAGCCATTGGTGCCCGCGAAGATCGAGCAGGTCTGCTCTTCGAACGGCAGCGGCGAGAACTGGGGCTGCTTCAGCAGCTCGGTCAGGCGCGCGCCACGGTTGAGCAGCTTCTGCGTCGAGGCGTCGAGGTCCGAGCCGAACTGGGCGAAGGCCGCCATTTCGCGATACTGCGCCAGCTCCAGCTTGATCGAGCCGGAAACCTTCTTCATCGCCTTGGTCTGCGCGGCGGAGCCGACGCGCGACACCGAAAGGCCGACGTTGATCGCGGGACGGATGCCCTGATAGAAGAGGTTGGTTTCGAGGAAGATCTGGCCGTCGGTGATCGAGATCACGTTGGTCGGGATGTAGGCCGACACGTCGCCTGCCTGCGTCTCGATGATCGGCAGCGCGGTCAGCGAGCCATTGCCATTGGCGTCGTTCATCTTCGCGGCGCGCTCCAGCAGGCGGCTGTGGAGATAGAACACGTCGCCGGGATAGGCTTCACGGCCCGGCGGGCGGCGAAGGAGGAGCGACATCTGGCGATAGGCGACGGCCTGCTTGGAAAGGTCGTCATAGACGATCACGGCATGCATGCCGTTGTCGCGGAAGAATTCGCCCATGGTCACGCCGGTATAGGGCGCGAGATACTGGAGCGGAGCCGGTTCCGAAGCGGTCGCGGCGACGACGATCGAATATTCCATCGCGCCATTTTCTTCGAGCTGACGCACGATCTGGGCGATGGTCGAACGCTTCTGGCCGACGGCGACATAGATGCAGTAGAGCTTCTTGCCTTCATCGTCGCCCGCGTTGACGCTCTTCTGGTTGATGAAGGTGTCGATCGCGACCGCGGTCTTGCCGGTCTGGCGGTCGCCGATGATCAGTTCGCGCTGGCCACGGCCGACGGGGACGAGGGTGTCGATCGCCTTGAGGCCGGTCTGCACGGGCTCGTGCACCGATTTCCGGGGGATAATGCCCGGTGCCTTCACTTCGACGCGCTTGCGCTCGGTATATTCGATCGGGCCCTTGCCGTCGATCGGGTTGCCGAGGCCGTCCACCACGCGACCCAGCAGGCCCTTGCCGACGGGAACGTCGACGATGGTGCCGGTGCGCTTGACGATGTCGCCTTCCTTGATCTGGGCGTCGGAGCCGAAGATCACGACGCCGACATTATCGGCTTCGAGGTTGAGCGCCATGCCCTTCACGCCATTGGCGAATTCGACCATCTCGCCGGCCTGAACATTGTCGAGGCCGTGGATGCGGGCGATGCCGTCACCGACGGTCAGCACGGAGCCGACTTCGCTGACCTGTGCCTCGGTGCCGAAATTGGCGATCTGGTCCTTGATGACCTTCGAGATTTCTGCGGCGTTGATATCCATTTTCTTGCCTTTCATCGAAGCCTTGCGGGCTTTTTAGCCCTTCATAGCCTGGGCGAGCGTATTCAGACGGGTGCGGATGGAAGAATCGATCATCTGGCTGCCGATCTTGACGACCAGCCCGCCGAGGATCGCGGGGTCGACCTTGACGTCGACCGCGACGGTGCGGCCCACGCGGGTCTTCAAATTCTTTTCAAGCGCGGTGACCTGGGTCTTGGTCAGCGGGTGGGCCGAAGTGACCTCCGCGCGGGTTTCGCCCTTGTGCCGGGAAAGCAGCGTCTCGAACGCGCGGATCGCGGCGGAGAGCTGCGGCAGACGGCGCGCCTGCGCCAGCACGCCCAGGAAATTGGTCGTGAGGGCGTCAAGGCCCAGCGACGGCGCGAGCGCGGCGACGGCCTTGGTGGCCGCTTCGCGTCCGATGACCGGGCTGGCGGTCAGGTTGCGGAAATCTTCCGATTCGGAAAGCGCGCCCTTCAGCGTCGCGAGGCTCTGGGCCACCGAATCGAGTTGGTTATTGTCGCGAGCCAGCTCGAACAGGGCGAGCGCATAACGCCCGCTGAGGCTAGCCTGAATGCCGCCGGAATTCTCCACGCGCCTAATATCCTCCAGTTCGCTGTGCCAGTCATACGAAAGACCGGGGGCGACCGGTAGTCCCCCCGTTACCGTGCGCGCCGGTTAGCAGGGGGGATGCAGGGATGCAAGATGCGCGGTGCCACTATGTTGCAGAAGGGACGAATAATAATGTGTCGCAACATCCGTCCCTTGGCCGGGGCGGGGCAGCAGGCGACGGATTTGTGCGCCTCTCTTGCTGAACGGGAAATTAATGCAATTTAAACGGATTGTCGATTAAGTGCATGATTAGAAAAGTAATTATGACATTTCCTTGTCGTGCCTCGAACGATTTTCCGATCAGGGCGGCAAAAAGGACGGTCATATTTCGCCGAATTTTCGCAGTTCGGATGTGGGGTGTGGGAGCAGAAGGGGATCTGTCTTGGTGCGTCTGGTTTTATCCCCCTTTGCACCGGAATCGCCTTCGCTGGCGGAGCGGGGGCGGCGGATCGTCCTGCTGATAGGCGGCGCGCTGCTGCTGCTGTCGATTCTGGTGCTCACCTTCTGCGCTGTGCATCAGGTCGGCCTGTCGCGCGTGGTGAGCCAGCGTCTCGCGCCGGTGGGCCAGCTTGAACAAACCATGTCCTATTATACGCGATCGCTGGGCATAGCCTATAAGGTGCGCACCGGGAATCTGACGGCGGAGGGCGGCGTCAGCGCGCTGAGATCCTTCCAGCAGGCCGCCGCGCAAGGCTGGGAAACGCTGGACGGCGTGGCTCCCCAGGCGGCGGGGGGCATGGAATGGCGAGACCTGATCGCGGAACGCAAGCGCGCGGATCAGGGTATCGAGGAACTGATCCAGATCGTCGAGAACAAGGATAATGAGCGGCTGGAGTTTTTCCTTTCCGGGTCGCTCTATGCGCAGGTCGATCCGATGCTGGCCTTTGCCCGCACCTATATCAACGGCTTGCGCGAAAGGGCGGAGCAGGAGAAATCCTCCTTCCAGCGAATCGCAACGCTGATGCAGATCGTCACCCTGCTTTTCCTGGGTCTCAGTATCCTCGCCGGGCATCGGATCATGCGCTATGCCACGCGCGAGGTGATCGATCCGCTGACCGATATCGCGCGCCAGATCACCGAGGCGGATGAACATGCGCCGTTCGATATCGCCCATCGCGATCGCAAGGATGAGATCGGCGATATTGCCCGCGCGGTGTTCCGGGCGGCCGAACGCGCGCAGGAAACGGCGCGGCTGATGCAGGAGAAGCTTGCGGCGGAGGCAGCGCTGACGGCGCAGAAGGAAGCGGCGGCCCGGCAGGCGGAGGAGAAGGGACGCCTGCTGGAGGCTGTATTCCAGCGCTTCGGCGCGGAAATGGGCGGACTGGTGGAAACGCTCGCCGCCACGTCCCAGTCGATGCGCTCGATCGCCCAGCAGATGACCCATTCTTCCGGGGAAGCGGATCGCAGCGTCGGCACGGCGGTCAGCAGCGTGGGGGCGATCGCCGACAGCATGGCGCGAATCGAGACCAGCCGCGTCGCGCTCAACAGCACCACGACGGCGGTGGAGAAGGTGATGGGGTCGGCACGCGTCAAGGCGGAGGAAATGCACCGCCGCAGCCAGCTCAACCGGGAACAGGCCAATCAACTGCGTCACCGGGTGTCGGAGATTTTCGGCGCGCTGGGGATGATCTCCAATGTCGCGCGGCAGACCAATATGCTTGCCCTCAACGCCACGATCGAGGCGAGTCGCGCCGGGGATTCCGGCAAGGGTTTCGTTGTGGTCGCGCAGGAAGTGAAGGCGCTGGCGGCCGAAACGCAGACCGCTGCCGCGCTGATAGAAAACCAGTTGTCGCGCATGGCCGAAACCAGCGACGTGGTGCTGGCCAGCGCGTCGGAGGCCGAGCGGCTGGCTGGGGGCATGGGCGGGGATGCCGATGACATCGCCGTGGCGGTCGGCACGCAGGGGCGGTCGAGCCGCGAGATCGCCGAGGCGCTGGAGCAGGTGCAGCATCAGGCGCAGGGCGCGGTCGCGCATATGGCGGATATGTCGGAGCGCGCCCGGGCGCTGCTCAGCACCGCGCGGGAACTGGAACTGATCGCGGACCGAATCGCCGATCAGACCGGCTCCCTCGATCGCGAATATCGGGTCATGGCCTCGGCCGCGCTGGAACGCGGCTGAGCCGTTCAGCGGGCGGGCGGCCTGCCTGCCTGCGCATCCGCCGTCGCCGCCTTGCCGCAGCTATAGATCAGCCGCTCATTGGGCTGCGGCGGCAGGACTGAACGGATTTCGCTCTGCATCTGCTGGAGCTTTTCCCTCCCCGAGGCATCCGGGGAGCAGCCGCGAATGGCGAAATGCTCCCGTATCTGGCGGGCCTGCGCCACTATGTCCTCATCCGCCAGATAGCGGTCCACCCGGTAGGTGCGGCTTGCCGGGTCGAAGCTGTGGATCGAGATGGCGTCCTCGTCGGCGGGGACGAGAATGCGGCTCCAGCCCGCGCCTTCCTGCCCATATTGGGTGTCGCCGTTGACGCAGCCGGTTTCCGTCCAGCGCAGCGGCACATCCTCGACGCCCGATACGGTGATGCGGCTGCGGCTTTCATCGATCCTGCACAGCAGGTCGCCGGTCAGGGCGGACGGGGCGGTCTGGATCGGCGCGACCATATTCTCGACCCCGGACTGGCCGAGCCGGTCGTCGATATCCGCAAAGGAAGGGCGCAGGAAGAAGATCAGCGCCGCGCCGACCAGCAGCAGCCCGCCGCCTATGCCCGCATAGAGCCGCTCCTTTTCCTTCCCCTGCGCGTGGAACATCATCGTCGCGCCCAGCGCCAGCCCGCTCAGCACCAGCAGCACGCCGGCGATCGCGACGGCGTTCTCCCGCGCGGAATAAATATCCTGCTGGGCCTGATCGCGCGCCTTTTGCATGGCTTTGTCCCGTGCTTCGGTCTGCGCGCGCTCGGCTTCCAGACGGTGGGATTCGTCGGCGGCGGTGCGCCGGGCTTCCTCCGCGTCGAGTTCGGCGATGCTGCGGCAGGGGACGGAGGTGCGCTGGAAGGTCACGCCCGCCTGACGCAGGAAGGACGCGACCTCCCGGTTGGAGATGGCGAAACCGAACTCCGCATCGGCGTCGCTTTCCGACTGGGAACCGAAGCTGTTGACGCCGAGCACCCGGCCGCAATCGTCCACCAGCGGGCCGCCGCTATTGCCCTGCGCCATGGGCGCGGTGTGCAGCAGCGTGTCGAAGCCATGCGAGGCGCGGCCCATGGAGACCGTGCCGCTGGTCTTGACCGGCGAGAGCGGCTGGATCATCTCCTCCAGGTCCAGCCCCTGCGCGCGATCGACCGCGCCGGGATAGCCGATGGCGGTCACATGCTGGCCATCGCTTACGGCGCCCGCGAAGAAAGTGGAAACGGGAAGGCGGCCCTCGGTCATCTGGATCAGCGCGAGATCATTGCCGGGGGAATAGGCGATGACCTTGCCGCCATAATTTTTCTTGCCCTGCGACGGGATGATGCCGACCACCAGATTCTTTTCCGTGCGCAGCAGCTCGACCACATGGGCGTTGGTCAGCACCTTGTCAGGCGCAACGGCGAAGCCGCTGCCATGGCCGACGAAATAGGCGTCCTGCCCGTTGGTCGCGATGATGACGACGCGCACCACGCCGCGCACCGCCGCCGCCACATCGAGCTGTTCGGCCCGCGCGGGCGCGCCGCCGCCTGCAAACGCGGCGAGCTGCAATATCAGGATGGCCGAGAGGGCGCGAACGGCGCGGCGGAAAAATAGGGTCATGATCGCGTTATCTATTGTCTGCGCGGCCCAAGGAAAAGCTGAAACATGCGCAAAGCGATATGGAAAGATGTTTGAGCGCAAGAATCCGGAAGCCAGTGCGGCCGGGTCAGGCTACATCAGGGCAATGAGCAAGATGGACCCCCTGCCAGAAGAGGAGGCCGAAGTGGCCTGGCGCGCCTTTGAGCGGCGGGACCGGGCCAGCGACGGCAGCTTCTTCGTCGCGGTGCGCACGACCGGCATCTATTGCAAGCCGAGTTGTCCGGCGCGCCGCCCGTTGCGCCGCAATGTGCTCTTCTATCGTGACGGCGCGGCGGCGCGGGCGGCGGGCTTTCGCCCCTGCCAGCGCTGCCGGCCCGATGAGGTGGCGCGCGACCGGCAGGCGGTCGAGCAAGCCATCGCCGTGCTGGAGGCGAGCGAGAGGCTTCCCGCGCTGGCGGAACTGGCCGCGCAGGTCGGCTATGCGCCGCATCATTTCCAGCGCTTGTTCCAGCGCGTGGTCGGGATCAGCCCGGCCGCTTATGGACGGCAATTGCGCGCGGCCCGACTGGAGCGGGCGCTGAAGGAGGAAAGAAACGTGACCGATGCGATTTATGAAGCCGGATTCGGGACGGCGGCGACAGCCTATGCGCAGACGGGTGCCCCCTCCGGCATGACGCCGGGCGCGCGGCGCCGGGGCGGCGAGGGGGAGGCGCTGCGCTTCGCGGTCGTCGACAGTTCGCTCGGCAGTCTGCTGGTGGCGGCGACGGCACGCGGACTGGCGCGCATCAGTTTCGATGAGGACGAAGCCGATCTGCGCCGCCTGTTTCCGCAGGCGTGCATCGTCGAGGGCGACGCCGCCTTCGAGGCGCTGGTGAAGGCGGTGGTCGATCTCGTCGATGACCCCGCGCGGGCGACGGCGGCGGATTTGCCGGTCGATGTGCGAGGCACGGCCTTTCAGCAGGCGGTGTGGCAGGCGTTGCGGGCGATACCGGCGGGCGAAACGCGCAGCTATAGCGAGCTAGCCGCCGCCGTGGGGCGCCCCAATGCGGTGCGCGCGACGGGGACGGCCTGCGGCGACAACCGGCTGGCGATCCTCATCCCCTGCCACCGCATCCTGCGCAGCGACGGAGGACTGGGCGGCTATGCCTATGGCCTCGACCGCAAGCGCGCCCTGCTGGCGCGGGAGAAGGATGGAACGGGAAAATAGGGCGGCGGCGTCTTTGCGACGCCCGGCCATGATGAAATGGTGCCGGCTAGAGGGTTCGAACCCCTGGCCCCCTGATTACAAATCAGGTGCTCTACCAGCTGAGCTAAGCCGGCGCCGCTGCCTCCATGCATAAAGGCTTGGCCAAGGTCCAGCAAAATCGGCGCAGTGGAAAGGCAGGGGGTGAGAAAAAGGGCGGCGTGTTGGACCGCCGCCCTTTTTGGCCGCGCCTGCCTTGCCGGGGAGGCGCAGGCCCTTCAGTCGTCGGAAATCAGCGGCACTTGCGACCGGAATCGACGCTCTTGCCGATAAGGCCGCCCGCCGCCGCACCCAGCACCGTGCCCATGGTGCGGTCGCCATCGGTATCCACCGCCCGGCCCAGCAGCGCGCCGCCAGCCGCGCCCACGATGAGGCCGGTGGTGCCGTCGGATTTGCGGCAATACATGCGCCCGTCGCGGCCGCGCCATTCCTTATAGGCATATTTCTTGTGGTGGCGGGGCCGGGCGTCGGCTGCCTCGGGGACCATCAGAGCCGGGGCCAGCAGCGATGCCGCCGCGGCAACGGCAAGGGAACGGCTCATCGGGAATTTACGCATCATGCGTCCTTTCATTTTATTGTCATTAAGCGGCTTGAAAACACACCCCAGTGTAACAAGGTTGCATGAACGCAGCACAACAAGCGAAGAATGGCGAAACGACTGATGGATCAGAATGCACGGCTGGCCGCATGATCGTTTTTTTCAATCAATGTGGTGCAAAAAAGTAATTTTACGAATTAGACCGGCGCTGCTAACAGCAGTGCATCAGTTTCAACCAAGCCAGACATGGAGACCCAAATGGCTGTCATCAATACCGAGATCAAACCCTTCACCGCCCAGGCGTACAAGGATGGCAAGTTCATCACCGTCACCGATGCGGACGTGAAGGCGGCTGGCTGGTCGATCTTCGTTTTCTATCCCGCAGACTTCACCTTCGTCTGCCCGACCGAGCTGGAGGATCTGGCCGATCTGCACGGCGAGTTCCAGCAGCTCGGCGTGGAAATCTACTCGGTTTCGACCGACACCCATTTCAGCCACAAGGCCTGGCACGACACCTCGCCCGCCATCGGCAAGATCAAGTACACGATGATCGGCGACCCCTCGGGCGTGATCACCAATAATTTCGACGTGATGCGTCCGGGTGTCGGCCTTGCCGATCGCGGCACCTTCGTCGTCGACCCGCAGGGCGTCATCCAGGTGATGGAAATCACCAGCGAAGGCGTCGGCCGCAACGCTTCGGAACTGCTCCGCAAGGTGAAGGCCGCGCAATATGTCGCCGCTCACCCCGGCGAAGTTTGCCCGGCCAAGTGGGAAGAAGGCGAAAAGACGCTGGCTCCCTCGCTCGACCTGGTCGGCAAGATCTGATCTTCGATCATCTTCGTACGGCGACGCCATGGGGTGTCGCCGTACCCCGGCCGCCCAGCTTTGCCCCTCGCAAACGGCTTTCTTTTCGAAGAAGGCATGGGCGGCTTTTTTGCGCCCTCTCTATCCGGCGCTCAGGAGGACTATAATGCTCGACACCGCACTGAAGGATCAGCTGAAAAGCTACCTCACCAACATCACCCAGCCGATCGAACTGGTCGCGTCGTTGGACGACAGCGCGAAGTCGACGGAACTTGCAGGGCTGCTCGAAGATATCGCATCGCTTTCCGACAAGGTGAGCTTTGCCCGCACCGGCGCCGACGCCCGCAAGCCTTCCTTCCTGATCCGCCGCGTGGGCACCGATATCGGCGTGACCTTCGCCGGTATCCCGATGGGGCATGAGTTCACCTCGCTGGTGCTGGCGCTGTTGCAGGTGGGCGGCCACCCGTCCAAGGCCGCGCCCGAGCTGCTCCAGCAGGTTCGCGACCTGGATGGCGACTACAGCTTCGAGACCTATTTCTCGCTGTCGTGCCAGAACTGCCCGGATGTGGTGCAGGCATTCAACCTGATGAGCGTGCTCAATCCGCGCATCAGGCATGTCGCGATCGACGGCGCGCTCTTCAAGGAAGAGGTGGACGCCCGCAAGGTGATGGCGGTGCCGATGGTTTTCCTCAACGGAGAGGTCTTCGCGTCGGGTCGCATGGAACTGGAGGAGATCGTCGCGAAGCTGGATACGGGTGCGGCGGCCAAGGCGGCGGAAAAGATTGCCGCGAAGGAAGCCTTTGACGTGCTGGTCGTCGGCGGTGGCCCGGCGGGCGCGGCAGCGGCGATCTATGCCGCGCGCAAGGGCATCCGCACCGGCATCGCGGCAGAGCGTTTTGGCGGGCAGGTGCTGGATACGATGGCGATCGAGAACCTCATCTCCGTGACGCACACCGAAGGGCCGAAGCTGGCGGCGGCGCTCGAAACCCATGTGAAGGAATATGATGTGGACATCATGAACCTTCAGCGGGCGAAGAAGCTCGTTCCGGCGGCGCATCCGGGCGGCCTGATCGGCGTCGAGCTGGAAAATGGCGCGAAGCTGAAGGCGAAGACGGTCATCCTCACCACCGGCGCGCGCTGGAGGCAGATGGGCGTGCCGGGCGAGGACGATTATCGCAATCGCGGCGTCGCCTATTGCCCGCACTGCGACGGCCCGCTGTTCAAGGGCAAGCGCGTCGCGGTGATCGGTGGCGGCAATAGCGGCGTCGAGGCGGCGATCGATCTCGCGGGCCTTGTCGCGCAGGTGACGCTGATCGAGTTCGACAGCCAGTTGCGCGCCGATGAGGTGCTCCAGCGCAAGCTGCGCAGCCTGCCGAATGTCAGGATCATCACTTCGGCGATGACGACCGAGGTGCTGGGCGATGGCGACAAGGTGACGGGCCTCAGCTACAAGGACCGCAACAGCGGTGATGTGCATCATGTCGAGCTGGAGGGCATTTTCGTCCAGATCGGCCTCGTGCCCAATACCGAGTGGTTGAAGGACGATATCGCGTTGTCGCAGCGCGGCGAGATCGAGGTGGACGTGCGCGGCGCGACCTCCATCCCCGGTGTGTTCGCGGCCGGCGACGTGACGACGACGCCCTATAAGCAGATCGTCATCGCGATGGGCGAGGGATCGAAGGCGGCGCTCTCGGCCTTCGATTATCTGATCCGTCAGGTGCCGGTCGAGGAAAGCGACGAGATCGAAACCGTCGCAGCCTGATCCTTTGTCTGGAGAATCCGGCTCTTGTCGACCCTTGCGGGAAGATGGGCCGGATTTTCCAGCAGGCGCATCAGCGTCGATTCGATCAGCGTGGCGATCGCCGACTGGCTCGCAATGCCGCCGGGAATGAGGCAACGGGCATGCAACACCCGGCGGAAAGCCTCATATTTCGCCCGCTCCGGCGGGGTGGGGGCGGTCCAGAACTGATCGAGCCGCCCCTGATGGGTTATGCCCGGAATATCGTAGATGGCGCTGCCCAGCACGAAGACCGGGGTCCCTGCGGCCAGCCCGAAAGTGCCCGAAGTGCTGTTGACGGTGACCAGGCCCAGGCATTTCTGTGCCATGACCTTGAGGTCGCCGCCATCGACATGGAGGACCCGCTTCTCGATCCCCAGCCGCCGCGCCTGACGGCGGATGAAGCCCGACCAGCTGCGATAGCTGCAATCGAGCGGATGCTCCTTGATGACCAGGACGGTATTTCCCGGTGCGTTCAACGCAAAGCTCTCCATCACATAGAGGGTCGCATCGCGCATGCTGCTGAACGGGGAGTGGGTGCGGATCTGATAGTCCGAATTGAGCTGGAGCGGGAACAGGAAGAAGGGCGCCTTGCCGACCTCCTTCACCGTCTGCTTGATCCGTTCCTGATAGAGATATTGCCGCGCGAACTTGAGGAGCCAGCCGCAGCCTTCCCCGATCAGGGAGCCGGGCCGGTGGGATTTATAGAAGGGAAATTGCCAGCGCGTGAGGCAGTCGGCTGCATAATAGCGGATGGAATCGCGGGCGCGGCGGTTGAAGCTGGCGGTGATCGGGATCGGGGCCGGAACGGCCGGTAGCGTCTTGGCCTGCTGCATCAGCCAGTCGGGATCGCGGGACAAGGTTGAGTTGCCGTTGACGCCATCGGGTTCCATCGTGATCCAGTGGGGCCGGATATAGCCCTCTTCGAACACATGGATGTTGACGCCGCGCAGCTTCGCCATGCCGTGAGCGGCATTGTGCAGCGGGCGGCAGTCGCCGAACAGCAATATGTCGGTGATCCGGTGATCGCGCATATAATTGTCGCAGAACCGGTTCCAGCCCGCCTGGCCGCCCCGATAATGCACGGCTTTCCCGCCCCAGTCGAAGCGGTCCCCGCCGTTGAAATTGATGCGATGGATGCCATGCCCGACCTTGGCAAGCTCCTGAGCGAGCAGCCAGAAAAACGGTCCGGGCGGGCCTTGCAGGAACAGGAATTCCCTGCGCGCGGGAAGAGGGGCCGTCATGCGGGCAATTCCGTAGACAACAGAGGGAAATGATCCCGCCTTTCAGATGCGAAAGACATCAATTGCCTGACCTATCCGTTATGACCGACCCAAACATATTCCAAGAACAGGGGCGATACCACTTCATCGAAATGGCCCGTCGGCAACTGGATATCTGTAATGGATGACGTTGTCGCCATTCCATTTCCCCTTCGTCTGATCTTTTTCTTTCCAAAATGCCCTATCCATCATTTTCAGATGGGGCGCAACCATGGGATCGTGGATTACCTCGGAGAAACAGAACGATTCAGCCCATAAATGGTTGCGGCGGGAATCTAATTTTCTTCCGCGCCGTTGCTGTCCGGGCGCAACTGGCCGACATTTTTCCATGGCTGGCCGACCCATTTGCGCAACCGGTCGCGCGTCGCCCACAGCCAGGGAATCCTGCGTTCGGCAAGGCCGGGCAGGCTGAGAATGTCCCCGCCGAGCCATGGAAGGAAGGGATTGCGGCGGCTATAGGCCCAGATTTCGATCCGCATCGATGGGCGCAGGGCGCGGCCGCGGGCGTGGAAGCCGCAGGTGTCGACCACGACCAGCGTGTTGGCGGGCACGGCAAAGGCGATGGGTTCGGGCAGGCCGAGCCGGGGCAGTTCCTCTGCGGTGATGCGCATCGAGCCGCGCGCGGAAAGGCGATCCACGCCTTCCGGCGCGATCAGCGCCTTTTCATGCTCCCATTGCAGCCGCTGCGGGGTCAGCCGGTGCGATCCCGGCACATAGGTGAGGGGGCCGTCCTCGATCGCCACGTCCGACAGGAAGAACCATGCCTTCATCGTTGGGTGGAAGGTGTCGGCGTGCAAATGGGTCTGCGGATCGGCGGGGGCGGCGTGTTTATGGGTGAGGATCGTCTGGATATAATAGAGCGGCTCCACCCGGAAGCTGGCGACATAGTGCATCAGCCTGCGCCAGCGCGTCTGCCTCAACAGGCCGCGCAGCGCCGGTATGTCGCGCAGCATTGCGGCGTCGATCGCGATCCGCCGGGTGATGGTGTCGCCCTGTACCATCTCCCGCGCGGGGGAGGTGCGGTTGAGCACCGCCTCGCGCAGCGCGGCGAACTGATCGGCGGGCAGGAAATCGGCGATGCTGACATAGCCCTTATCCGTGAACTGGGCGATGTCCTGCGCGCTCAGCCCTTTTGCCAGACGGCCGCGTCGCCAGTCGGCGAGCCGGTGGACCATCCTCACCCGCATTTTGTGCAGCCCCTTGCGATTCAGCCATTTGGAGCCGATCAGGGGATTGTCGCCAAAGGATTTCGCGCCTGTCAGAAGCTGGGCGGTCCACCAGGGCAGGGCCAGCCAACGCAAAGGCGATTGTTTCGACGCGCCTGTCATTCCTCCCCTTTGAGACGCGGGCTTCCTTGTGTAAAGGGGGTGCGCATCGGGAATGTCCGATTTGTTGTCGCGCCGGGTCTATGCAGATTTTCTCGTTCCAGTTTCCTGCCGTTTCTGATTGCCCGCTGTTCCGGGCGATCTTTCTTGTCGCGCCGGGGTGCCGATGACCGCCGATTTCCGTCCGCCGGTCAGCAAGGAAAGCGCGCGGCTGCGCCTCTATCTGCTCGGGCTGGTGCTCGACATGTGGGCGATGCTGGGAAGCTTCCTGCTCGCCAACTGGCTGGTGCTGGGATCGCCCTGGGGGGAGCCGGGCAAGCCGCACGGCATCGCGATGTTCACGATCATCGCGCCAATCTATGCGCTGCTGGCGATCAACAGCGGCGCCTATGGCATCCGCATGCTCGGCCATGTGCGCACGAGCGCGGCCCATGCGATCCTTGCGCTGGCGCAGGCGGTGCTGGTCGCGCTGCTGCTGGTGTTCCTCGCCAAGATGGCCGAGCAACTGTCGCGCCTGACGCTGGTGGTGGGCAGTCTTTTCTCCCTCGCCGGCCTGATCGGCAGCCGCTTCGTGGTGACGATGCTGGCGCGGCGGGCGCTGGGCGCGGTGCCGATGATGGAATTGTTCATCGTCGACGGCGTGCCGCTGCCCCGGCTTTCCGCTTCGATGACGGTGCTGGACGCGGTGAAGGCGGGGATCGACCCCGGCGAACATGACGCGGCGATGGCGGCGAAGCTCGCCCTTGCGGTGGGCGGGGCCGAGCATGTGGTCGTCGCTTGCCCGAGCCACCGCATGGAGGACTGGAGCATCGCGCTCAAATCGCTTTCGGCCCGTGGCGAGATACTGGTTCCCGAACTGGCGCATTTCGCGCCCGCGCGCGGAGGCACCTTCCAGCATCAGCCGACGGTCATCGTCGCGGGAGGGCCTCTCTCTTTTCGCGATCGCATCATCAAGCGCATCTTCGATGTGCTGGTGTCGGTGGTCGCGATCATCGCGCTGTCGCCCATCCTGCTGGCGACGGCGATCGCGGTGAAGCTGAGCAGCCCCGGCCCGGTTTTCTTCCGGCAGGTCCGGCTGGGCCGGGATGCGCGGCCGTTCCGCATCTACAAGTTCCGGTCCATGCGCACCGACATGGCCGATTATAAGGCGGACCAGCTGACCCAGCGGGAGGACCCGCGCGTCACCCGCGTGGGCGCCTTCATCCGCCGCACCAGCATCGATGAGCTGCCGCAGCTGTTCAACGTGGTGCTGGGGGATATGAGCATGGTCGGCCCGCGCCCCCATGCGCCGGGGGCGAAGGCAGCGGACTCGCTCTATTGGGAGGTCGACCAGCGCTATTGGGAGCGGCACTGCATCAAGCCGGGGATCACCGGCCTTGCGCAGATTCGCGGCCATCGCGGCAATACCGAGGCGCATGAGGACCTGATCCTGCGCTTGCAGTCGGACCTTGAATATGTGACCGACTGGTCGATCTGGCGCGATATCCGGATCATGGTCGCGACGGCGGGCGTGCTCGTTCACCATAATGCATATTGATCTGCCGCCCGCAGTTGATATGGGCGGGGCAAGGGGCGCGGACTGGTCCCGCCGCCCGAGGAGTAGCCAAGCAATGAGGATCGCCCCATGATTACCGGGCAGCGCGCGATGAAGGCCTTGGGCAAATATGCCACGCGGGGCCTGCTTGCGGTGAAGACCCGGCTGGGCGCGCCCGCCGATCGCTTCTGCCCGGCCTGCGGCGGTGCGGTCGTCGGCTTCTTCCGCTATGGCGATAATCGCGAATGGGGATGCCCGGCCTGTGGCGCCTCCCCGCGCGAACGGCTGGTCAATCACCTGCTGACACAGGGCAGGCTGGCCCTGCCGCAGGGCGGGGCGATCCTCCATATGGCGCCCAATGAAGGCAGCCTTGTTGCGCGCTTCCGCGCGGCAGCTGGGGACTATGTGCCCGCCGATATCGACCCGTCGCGCTATCAGGTGTCGGGTGTTCGCCGCGTTGACCTGATGCGGATCGGCGAGCAGGATCGCTTCGATCTCTTCTACGCCAGCCATGTGATGGAGCATGTGCCGGACGACGCGCATGTGTTCCGTGAGATTTTCAAGGCGCTGAAGCCGGGCGGGGAAGCCTGGCTGATCGTGCCGCTCTGGGACAGGCCGAGCGAGGACGGCGCGCCGGACATGAGCGGGCGCGAGCGCGAACGGCGCTTTGGCCAATGGGATCATGTTCGCCAATATGGCCTCGACTTCGCCGACCGCATTCGCGCGGCCGGGTTCGAGGTCGAATTGCTGCGCGCCGAGGATTGCGGGGCGGAAGAGGTCGCGCGCATGGCGCTCGACGATATCATCTTCCGCGCCCGCAAGCCGATCGCGCAAGGGTAAGCCGCGCCGGTGCGCGCCCTCATCGCGGCCGGGGAGCGTTCCGCATCGGTGCTGACGCTGGCGAAGCTCGCCAATGTCGCGCTGTCGATGCTGTGGGGCTTTGCCGTTACCTTCGTGTTCGTGCGGGCGCTGCCGGGGGCGGAGTTTCAGGCGTTCCTGCTGCTGATCGCGTTCAACAACTTCACCCAGTCGGCGGAGTTCGGCCTCACCAATGTGATCTATGCCCGGTTGCGGCGATACTGGCTGGCGCGCGGTGGGCAAGGGCCGGGGGACGAGGGCGATCGCGGCGATTTCCGGCGTGAGGAACTGGGCGTGCTGTTCCTGTTCCTCGGCGGGATCGTCGTCGCAGGCGCGCTGATCGTCGCGCTGGCGATCGCGCTGGGCTGGATCAGGACGGGCCTGCCGGGCATATTCCTGATCTTCTTCCTCGCCTCGGCGCTCAATGTGCTGTTGCTGCTGGCGAAGCGGGCGCTGGCGGCGGTGGATCGCAACCTGCTCTGGGAGGCGCTGGATTTCCTGCGCCGGGTGCTGGGGCTGGCGATCCTGTTCGCGGTGCTGGCGGGCTTCGACCTGATGGCGTCGGTATCGCTGCAACTGGTGCTGAACGCCGGCGCGGTGATCGCCGGCATGGCGCTGATCCAGCAGCGGACGGGGATGCACCTGCGCCAGTGGGTCGCCTTCCGCGCGGGCGGCGGCCATGTGCGGCGGACCTATTTGCGCGATGTCGGTGCGTCGGCGGTGCTGACGCTGAGCGAGGTCGCGGCCTATAACGCGCCCTATTTCCTGATCGCCGCGCTGGTCCATGACGGGCGGCTGATGCTGCTCTTCGATTTCACCTTCAAGATGATCCGTTCCGTCACCACCGCGACGCGGGCGACGATAGAGGGCGCGCTGCCGCGCCTCACCCGCTATTGGTTCGCGGGCGAGGCAGCGCCTTTCCGCGCGGGATTGCGCAGGGCGCTGCTGGTGGCGCTGTGCGTGGCGCTGTGCGCGGATATCGTGCTGGTCGCGCTGGGGCAGCGGCTGTTCACGATCCTCTTCGATGGTCGCGCGGCGCTCGGCACCGGGGAATTATGGCTGCTCTGCGCGTTGCTGCTGCTGCTCGCGGTCATCTGCACATCGGTCTATGTGCAGGGCGCGCTGGGGCGGTTCGGCGCGCTGTTGCGCCAGTCGCTGCCGTTCCTCGCGGGATCGCTGCTGAGCGTGCCGCTGGCCCTCGCGGCGGGGGGAGGGACGGGCGTTACCGCACATACGGGACTGTCCTACATGATGATCTATATGCTGGTTTTCGCGGGCGTGGCGGCGCTGCACGGGGTAGCGTTGCGGCGTCTGGCGAGGAGCCTTTAAATATGCGGATCGCGATGCTGGACCCGTCGCTCTTCACCGGGCGCTATGATGACAGCCTGTGCGCGGCGCTGGCGGCGCGGGGGCAGGAGGTGACGCTGCTCGGCCGCCCGATGCGGGATACCGACGCGATTACGCCGCAAGGCTATCGCTACGCGCCGCGCTTCTTCCCGCTGTCGGAGCGCGCGCGCGGATTGCTGGGCGAGGGCAGGCTGTTTCGCGCGGCCAAGGGCGTCGAATATCTGGCGCAGGCCCGGCTGGCGGCGCTGGGCGAGATGGCGCGCGCCGATGTGGTGCATGTGCAATGGCTGCCCTTTCCGCCCGCCGACCGCATCCTGATCGAGCGGCTGGCGTGGGCGGGAAATCGCCCTGCGCTCGTTCATACCGTCCATAATGCGGCGGCCTATCATGGCGACAGCGGCGCGCAGGCGGCGGGATATCGGGCGCTGCTCGACCGGTTCGATGCGCTGATCGTGCATGGCGAGGAAACCCGTGCGGCGATGATCGCGCAAGGGGTGGCGGCGGAGCGGATGCACATTGTGCCGCATCCGCCGATGGAGCTGGCGCGGGCGAGCGAGGCGGACCTCGCGCAGGTGCCGCAGCCACACGCGCCGCGCATCCTCTTCTTCGGGACGATCCGGCCCTATAAGGGTTTCGACCTGCTGGTGGAGGCGTGTCTTTCGCTGTGGCGGGCCGGGCTGGTGTTCGAGCTGGCGGTGGCGGGCAAGCCTTTCATGGATATCGCGCCGCTGCTGGAACAGGTGCGGGCGGCGGGTTTCGGCGATCGGCTGATACCCGATCTGGGGTTCCTCACCGAGCAGCGGCTCGACGCGCATATGCGCAAGGCCGATATCATCGCCTTTCCCTATCGCCATATCGACAGCAGCGGCGCGTTCCTCTCCGCCCTGCATTATGGCAAGGCGATGGTGGCGAGCCGGGTGGGGATGTTCGCCGCGCTGGACGAGGGCGCGGTGGGGCTTTGCGCGCCGGAGGATATCGGCGCGCTGGCAGGTGCGTTGCGCGGGCCGCTGGAGGATATGGAATTGCGCGCGGCGCTGGGGCAGGGCGCGCTGGCAATGCGCGCGCAACTGGGGCAATGGAGCGATGCGGCGGCGGCCACGCTGCGCGCCTATGAACAGGCTTTGGAAAAGGTGAAAAGGGCATGAGTTCGGGACGGATCGCGCGGGAAATGTCGCGGCGCTGGCTGGGTACGCGGCTGGCGCTGGCGGGGCGCATCCATCAATATCCCGAAATCTGGGCGCTGCGGCGTTTTCTGGAGGCTTTCGCGATCGACGCGCTGATCGATGTCGGCGCCAATGAAGGCCAGTATGCGCAAACGGCGCGCAAGGATGCGCGCTTTTCCGGCCATATCTTCTCGTTCGAGCCGAACCCGGATGTGTTCGCGATCCTTTCCGCCAAGGCCGCGCGCGACCCCAAATGGCATGTGTTCAACATGGCGCTGTCCGATTTCGACGGCACGGCCGAGTTCAACATCATGGCCGCGCATCAGTTCAGTTCGCTGGTGAAGCCGTCCGAGAGGCTCGATCCGATCTTCGCGGAGCGCAACCGGGTCGAGCGCACGGTTGCGATGCAGTGCCGCCGCCTCGACGGGATGCTGGACGAATTGCTGAAGCCCCATGGTCTGTCGCGGCCTTTCCTCAAAATGGACACGCAGGGGCATGACCGGTCGGTGTGCGAAGGCGCGGGCGCGCGGCTTTCCGCGATGCTGGGCGTGCAGACGGAACTGGCGGTGCGGCCCCAATATGCGGGCGCGACCGATTATCGCGCGATGATCGGTTATCTGGAGGAACTGGGCTTCGTGCCCAACGCGATGTTCGCCAACAACAAGGGCCATTTCCCGACACTGGTGGAGATGGACGGCATTTTCCTGCGCGCCGATCTGGCGGGCGAGGGGGCTGTCAGCGCATGACGCCACGCCTGCGCCCTTCCCCGCTGCTGCTGGTCGGCGCCCTGTCGGTCCTGCTGTGGGTGGGCCTTGCATGGGGCGTGGAGGTCGTCGGGCTGGATGGGGAGACGCTGGGGCATTTCCTGTTCCGCGAGCAGGATTTCCCGGCGCTGCTGCTGGGCGGCGGGGCGATGATGCTCGCGGGGTTGTTTGTCGGCGGCGACGGGCGGCAGGCTGGCGCGCGGCGGGCGGACTGGCACTGGGCGCGCGACGGGCGCGTCGTGGGCGTGCTGATCCTGTTGTTCGCGGCGCTGGCATGGGCCGGCGGGCACTGGCTGATGAACGATTATCCGCTCTCCCGCGATGAGCAGGTGGCGGAATTCGGTGCGGCGGCGCTGCGCCATGGCGGGTTCGGCCGGGAGGGGCTGGGCTGGATGATCCCGGCCGAATGGATCGACTATCGCCGCGCGATCATGCCGGAGTTCTTCTCTCCCTTCGGTGCGGATCAGGTCTGGGCGTCGGCCTATCTGCCGCTCAATTCGGCCTTTCGCGCGCTGTGCGGACGGATCGGCGACCCCGATCTTGCCGGGCCGCTGTTCCTGATCATCGGCCTCGTCTCGCTCTGGCGCGTGGCCTTGCGGCTGTTCCCGGAGCGGGCGGATGCCGTCGCGGTGGTGCTGGTGATGGCGCTTTCCTCCGCGCAGCTGCTGCTGACCGCGATGACGCCTTATGCGATGACCGGCCATTTCGCGCTGACGATGCTGTGGCTGGCGCTGGTGCTGCGCGGCGATGCGCTTGGCCATGGCGCGGCAGGGCTGGTGGCGCTGCTGCTCGCGGGGCTGCATCAATATCATTATCCCTTTCCCTTCCTGCTGCCGTTCCTGCTCTGGTTCGCGCTCGGGCGGCGCTGGGGCGCGCTCCTTTTCCATGGCGCGGTGCTCGGCGTGGCGATCCTGATCTGGGCCAAGCTGTGGCCGCATCTGCTGATCGACCTCTACGGCCCCGCCGCCGATATACGCCCGTCGGCCGGGGTGGCGGACAAGGTGGACAGCCTGTTCGACCGGCTGCTCGCCAAATGGCACCCGCTGCTGCACCTCTCCCGCTTCCTTGCGTGGAATAATCTGCTGCTGGTGCCGCTGGCCGTGGTCGGGCTGTGGCGGCTGGACTGGCGCTCGGCGCTGCGGGGCGGGGAAGTGGCGCTGCCGCTGGCGCTGGGTGCATTCGGCATGGCGCTGCTCGCGATGGATCAGGGCTATGGCTGGGGCTATCGCTATCTGCATGCCTTTCTCGGCAGCTTCGCCTTGCTGGCGGGTCATGGCTGGGTGCGGTTGAGGCGGCCGGGCGGCGAGGCGCGGGCGGCGGCGTTGCAGGCGTCGCTGGTTGTCGCGCTGTTGACCGGCAGCTTTCTGGCCGCGCGCGCGCATCATTATGTCGTGCCCTTTGCCGCGTCCCATCGCCTGATCCTGTCGAGCGATGCCGATGTGGTGCTGGTCGATCCGCGCGGAGGGCGCTTCGTCAGCGATCTGGTGCGCGGGCGCGACGGCAATCCGGTCGGCAAGCCCGTGGTGATGGCGCTCGGGATGCTGGACGAGGATCTGATCGATCGGCTGTGCGATCATCATAGCGTCGCCATTTTCGACCGCAGCGCCTTCCTGCCGCTGGGCGTGAGCGCGGTGCCATGGGATGATGAAGACCTCGCCGCCCTGCGCGACCATATGGAAAAGCGCGGCTGCGGGCGGGTGCTCCTGCCGCGCTGACCGGCGTGGATCGCTGCATATATTGCAACGCGTCCGGGCCTCATTGCACGCCAGGCGGCATGACTGGGGCTTGATAGCGCTGTCGATCTTCCCTAGAGCGCATTTGGTTTTGATTGAAGCGAAACTTGCGCTCCAAGCTTTTGTCATTCCGCATTTTGCGAGTCGCCGGATGTTTCCATCCGACTTGAAAATGCTCTGGCTGCGATGCTCGGTTTGCAAGGCAGCAAAAGGACGATCCCATTTCCCTGTCACCCGCCCAGTTCCGTCTCGTGCTGTTCTCCCTCGCCATGGGGGGCTTCGCGATCGGCACCACCGAATTTGCGGCGATGAGCCTCGTGCCCTATTTCGCCCCGGCGCTCGGCATCGATGAGCCGACGGCGGGCCATGTCATCAGCGCCTATGCGCTGGGCGTGGTGGTGGGCGCGCCGATCATCGCGGTGCTGGCGGCAAGGCTGGCGCGCAGGACGCTGCTCATCGGCCTGATGACGATGTTCGCGGTCGGCAACGGGTTGAGCGCCTTCGCGCCCAGCTATGACTGGATGCTGCTGTTCCGCTTCCTCTCCGGCCTGCCGCATGGCGCCTATTTCGGCGTGGCGGCGCTGGTCGCGGCCGATCTCGCGCCGCCGCATCGGCGCGCGCAGGCGGTGTCCTATGTGATGGCGGGGCTTACCATTGCGACGGTGGCGGGCGTGCCGGTCGCCAACTGGCTGGGGCAGGTGATCGGCTGGCGTTCCGGCTTCGCGATCGTCACGGTGCTGGCGATGGCGACGGCGCTGCTCGTCACCCTCTTCGTGCCGCGCGATCGCGCGCCCGAAGGGGCAAGCCCGTTGCGGGAACTGGGCGCGCTCGGCAAGCGGCAGGTTTGGTTGACGCTGGCGGCGGGTGCGATCGGCTTTGGCGGCCTCTTCTGCGTCTACACCTATGTGGCCTCGACGATGATGGAGGTGACGGGCATGCCCGCGACGCTGGTGCCGCTGATCCTCGCGGTATTCGGCCTGGGCATGACGCTGGGCAATCTCTTCGCCGGATGGGCGGCGGACAAGGCGTTGATGCGGACGGCGGCGGGGATGTTCCTGTTCAGCGCGCTTTCCCTCGCGCTCTATCCGATGGCCGCGCATAATGTCTGGGCGCTGGCCGTCATCATCTTCGCCATCGGCATGGGCGGCGGCGTGGGCGTGGTGCTCCAGACGCGGTTGATGGATGTCGCGGGCGAGGCGCAGACGCTGGCCGCCGCGCTGCATCACAGCGCGTTCAATGTCGCCAATGCGCTGGGACCATGGCTGGGCGGCCTCGCTATCGCCCATGGCTATGGCTGGACCTCGACCGGCTGGGTCGGCAGCCTGCTCGCGCTGGGCGGCGCGCTGATCCTCGGCGTGGCGGCATGGGATGCGCGCCACGCCTTGCGCAGACCCGCTTATTGCTGAGGCGACCGTCGCAAGTTATGGGCGTAGGTTATGGGCCGGGTGTCCCGCGCGCAGGGGAGTGGTCCTGCGCATCGGCACCGGCCCCTCTGTCCTCCGCCGGTCGTGGGACCTTATCCTTACTGAGGCGGCCCGGCCGGTTCGCGTTTCTCGGTTGAGGGAACGGCGGCGGGCGCGCCCGTGGCGGACCAGACCTTGTGGCCGCCAAGCCAATGTTCCAGCAGCTTCGTCTGCGCAATGTCGGCGGCAGAGGCGAGGCTGATATCTCGGTCGATCAGCAGGAAATCGGCCCATTGCCCCGGTTCGAGCGATCCCGCGCGCTTCTCGCCCTGAAGCGCGAAGGCCGCGCCGCGCGTTGCGGCGGCGAAGGCCTGTTCGAAGCGCAGATGTTCCTCCTGCGGGGGCAGGCCGCCGAACGGCTCGCCCCTGGCATCGGCGCGGCTCATCGCGGCGGCGATGGCGATGAAGGGGGAGGGCACGCTGCCTGAGGTTCCGCCGCCGAAAGCCCAGTTCCCGAAGGAAAGCCGGTCGCCGCCGACGCTCAGGGCGGAGAGGGGAAGCAAGGCCCGGTTCTCACCCACGCGGCGTAGCAGCGCGGGGCCGGTATCGGCGAGCTGGCCCGGCTGCACCGTCACGAGCGCGCCTCGGGCCGCCAGTGCGGCGCGGTCGGCGGGATCGACAAGCTCCGCGCCCTCGATCCGCCAGCGCCGGTCGCCGTCATAGGTCGCGGCCAGTTCATCGATCGCGTAGATCGCCTCGTCTACCGCCGCATCGCCATGGGTGGAGAGCGCGATCTGGAAGCCGTCCATCGCCGCGCGGCTCATCTGGTTGCGCAGGCGGGTGGAATCGATGCGCGCCATGCCCTTCTCGTCGGGGGCGTCCGCATAGGGGGCCTTGAGCCATGCGGTGCGGGTGGCGAGCGTGCCGTCGATGGCGAAATGCACGCCCGCAAGGCGCAGCCGGTCGTCATAAAGCCAAGGGCTTGGCCCCGGTCCGGCGATCGTCACCATATTCTCTATGCCGTCCGCATAGCCGACGATGCGCAGGCGCAGTGCGCCCCGGTCGCCCGCGCGGCGATAGGATTGCCAGTCGCTGATGCTGGTGCCCATGTCGGCGACCGTGCCGATGCCCGCTGCGAGGAACAGCGGCTGCGCCTTGTCGAGCGCGATGTCGCGATCCTTGGGGGCGGGCGGCGGGATGATGCGGCGGACCATATCCATCGCGGTGCCCGAGAACAGCCCGGTCGGCTTGCCGCCCGCCATGATGATGCGGCCGCCGGCGGGTGCCTTGCTGGTCGGGCCGATCCCGGCCTGGCGCATCGCGAGGCTGTTGGCCCAGCCCATTTCCCCGTCCGCGCTTTCGAGCCAGACCGGGATGGTGGAAAGGGCCGCATCGAGATCGGCGGCGGTCGGCAGGGACGCACTGCCCCAGCGCGCCGGGTCCCAGCCGCGGCCCAATATCCATTTGCGGCCGTCATTGTCCCGCGCATAGGCGGCGATCTTCGCCTGCGCCTGCGCCAGCGATCGGGTGTCGCTAAGGTCGAGCGTCATGCGGGCGATGCCGGTCGCGATGACCTCCGCATGACCGTCGACGAAGGACGGGATCAGCGTCTGCCCTTTGGCGTCCATGCGATAGGCGAGGCGCTCCGGGCGCTTCTCGCCCTCCATCAGCCGCCGCTCGATCCGGCCCTGCCGGTCGATCAGCAGGCCGGTGAAATGCACCAGCCGCCCGTCGCCGCCGATCGCAAGCCCGTTCACATTGTCGATGAGGCCGCTGGTGGCGGGGGCGAGATCGGCGTCTTTCGCCTTCTTGCGGGCATGGGCGGGCGTTACGGCGAGCGCCAGACCCGTGCCGAGAAGCAGGCCCCAGCGCGCGGCAGCAGGAAAAGACGTCACTTGCGGGTGATCCTCCGCACCAGAGCGCTGGTGTCCTGGCGACCGCCGCCCATCGCCTGCACCTCGGCATAGAATTGGTCGACCAGCGCGGTCATTGGCAGCGTGGCGCCATTGGCGCGCGCCTCCTCCAGCGCGAGGCCGAGATCCTTGCGCATCCAGTCGATCGCGAAGCCGAAGTCGAACTCGTCGCGGGCCATGCTCTGCCAGCGATTGTTCATCTGCCAGCTCTGCGCCGCGCCGCCGGAGATCGCCTCCAGCACCTTGTCGGTGTCGAGGTCGGCCGCCTGGGCGAAGCGCAGCGCCTCCGACACGCCTTGCAGCACGCCCGCGATGCAGATCTGGTTCACCATCTTCGCGGTCTGCCCCGCGCCCGCCGGGCCGATATGGACGACGCGGGCGGTATAGGCCGCCATCGCGATGCGCGCGGCGGCCAGCGCCGCTTCGGTGCCGCCGCACATGGCGGAGAGCGTGCCGTTTTCCGCGCCTGCCTGTCCGCCGGAAACCGGCGCATCGACGCAGTGGACTTCGCGGCTCTCGCCTTCGGCAAAGAGCTGGCGGGCGATATGCGCGGAAACGGTGGTGTGGTCGATGAACAGCGTGCCCTTGCCCATGGTGCGAAACGCGCCATCCGGGCCGAGCGTCACCGAAGCGAGATCATCGTCATTGCCGACGCAGGTGATGACGATTTCCGCATTTTGCGCCGCCTGCGCCGGGGTGACGGCGACCTCGCCGCCATATTTCGCGGCCCAGGCGCTGGCCTTGGCCATGGTGCGGTTGAACACGACCAGATCATGCCCGGCCTTTGCAAGATGCCCTGCCATGGGGCCACCCATGACGCCGAGCCCGATAAACGCTATTTTTGCCATTGGGGGTGCATAGACATTCTTGCCGCCGACGCCTAGGGCATCTGTGCGCAAAAGCGCCTATCCAACCGAGACTGTATAGAAAGGACATATATTCCAATGAGCCATGGGACCAGCCTTCGCAAAGTTGACGCCGCAGCGGGGCTGCCGGTGTCGATTGCCGATGTGCGCGCGGCCCATGGGCGAATTAGGAATGCGATCGTCCGCACGCCCACGCTGCTCAGCCGCACGCTTTCGAGGCTGACGGGGGCAGAGGTGTATCTGAAGTTCGAAAATCTTCAGTTCACCGCCGCCTATAAGGAGCGCGGGGCGCTCAATTGCCTGTTGTCGCTGACGCCCGAGCAACGCGCCAAGGGCGTGATCGCGGCCTCGGCGGGCAATCATGCACAGGGTCTCGCCTATCATGGCGCGCGGCTCGGCGTGCCGGTGACCATTGTGATGCCGGTGCCGACGCCGATCGTGAAGGTGACGCAGACCGAGGGGCATGGCGCGACCGTCGTGCTGCATGGCGAGAAGTTCGAGGAAGCCTATCAGCATGCCCGCAGGCTCGAAACCGAGCAGGGGCTGACCTTCGTGCATCCGTTCGACGATCCGGCGATCATCGCCGGACAAGGCACGGTGGGCCTCGAAATGCTGGAGGACGCACCGGAAATCGACACGCTGATCGTGCCGATCGGCGGGGGCGGCCTGATTTCCGGCGTGGGCACCGCGGCACGGGGGATCAACCCCGATATCCGGCTCATCGGCGTGCAGGCGGAACTCTATCCCTCCATGTTCGACCTCGTAAAGGGCGCGACGCTGCCCTGCGACGGCGACACGCTGGCCGAGGGCATTGCGGTGAAGGAGCCGGGCGCTCTCACCCGGCAATTTGTCGAGGCGCTGGTCGACGATGTGCTGCTGGTGAGCGAGCGCAGCCTTGAGGAGGCGGTGAGCCTGCTGGTGCAGATCGAAAAGACCGTGGTGGAAGGCGCGGGTGCGGCTGGCCTCGCCGCGCTGCTGACCCATCGGGAAATGTTCGAGGGGCGCAAGGTCGGCCTCATCCTGACCGGCGGCAATATGGATACGCGGCTGCTCGCCAATGTGCTGCTGCGCGATCTGGCGCGGTCGGGGCGGCTGGCGCGGTTGCGCATCCAGTTGCAGGACCGGCCGGGCACGCTGTTCCAGGTGTCGCGCATCTTCGACGAGCAGTCGGTCAACATCCTGGAGCTTTCGCACCAGCGCATCTTCACCAACCTGCCCGCGAAGGGCTTGTCGCTCGATGTCGAATGCGAGACGCGGGATGCCGCCCATCTGGAGCGCCTGATCAGCGCGCTGCGCAACGCAGGCTATGAGGTGTCGCCGGTCGAGCTGGCCTGATCCCTGCGACGGCAAGGAAGGGCGCGCGCTTCCCGAAAGGGAGGCCGCGCCCTTTGCCCGCTACCTTCCTTAACCCACCATTCCTTAACCTCTGCCTGCCTAGAAGCGGAGGTCATCGACGCACCGTTTCCCGAAAAGACAGATTTGAAATAAGGCCATAAATTTTTTGTGGTGAATCTGCTTTAAAAGGGGGGCGGGATCAGCATAGTATCTTTCCGCCGACAGCCGGTGCTGCACCATGGCATCTACAAGAGGATTGCAAGAGTTGAGCGCGCCGTTCCGCTTTCCCCGCTTCTTCGTGACCAGCCCCAGCCCGTGTCCCTATCTGCCGGGCCGGAATGAACGGAAGGTGTTCACCGAATTGTCGGGCGACAATGCGGCGGAACTGAACGACGCGCTGGGCCGCATCGGCTTTCGTCGCAGCCAGAATGTCGCCTATCGGCCGAGCTGCGGGGATTGCACCGCCTGCGTTTCCGTGCGGATCGTCGCGGAAGAGTTCAAGCCCAACGCCACCCAGCGCAAATTGCTGAAGCGTAACAGCGATCTGGTCGTCAGCGTGTGCAAGGCCTGGTCGACCGAAGAGCAATATTCGCTGCTGCGCCGTTATTTGCAGGCGCGCCATCCGGGCGGCGGCATGACCGAGATGGACGAGATGGACTATGCCGACATGGTGGAGCATAGCCCCGTCGAAAGTTATATCATCGAATATCGCGAACCGTCGGTCGACGGCGCGCCCGGCCGTCTGGTCGGGGCCTGCCTGACCGACCGGCAGGGCGATGGCCTCTCGATGATCTACAGCTTTTTCGAGACGGAGGAGGAAAGCCGCCCCGGCATGGGCAATTATATCATCCTCGACCATATATTGCGCGCGGCGAAGAGCGGCCTGCCTTATGTCTATCTGGGCTATTGGGTCGAGGGATCGAAGCGGATGCAATATAAGGTCCGCTATCGTCCGCTGGAAAAGCTGGGGCCTTCAGGCTGGGTCCGCTTCGGCGAGGAGCAGGAAGTGAGCGGGGCCGCGCCCGAGAACGCGCTCAAGGCGATGGTGACGCAGGCCGCTGAACCGGCTGGACGCAATCCGGGGCGGATCGGGGTGCAGGAACTGGCGGAATTGTTCCGGAAATAACGGGATGACCCCGGTTCAGGCCGACAGATTCCCTCAGGCCGAAAGAGTTGGGGCCGAAAGGTCCAGGCGGAAAAATTGATTGTGCGGGCTGGCCTCATAATCGGCGAAGGGTTCGCAGGATAGGAAGCCAGCGCTGCGATAGAGGGAAATTGCCGGAAGGTGCAGCGGTGCGGTGCCTGTTTCCAGGCTAAGGCGCGCATAGCCTCTTTTGCGAGCTTCGCCGATGATGTGATCCAGCAGCGCCCGTCCCACGCCCTTGCCGCGAGCGGCAGGAGCCGCGCGCATCGATTTCACCTCGCCGTGGGCGGGGTCCAGTTCCTTCAGAGCGCCGAAGCCTGCCAGTGCATCGTCTTGCCACAGGGTCCAGAAGGTGATGGTCGGTGCGGAAAGGCCTGTGGCGTCGAGGGCGAAGGCGTGCTCCGCCATCACGGAATGCAATTCGTGAAGATGGTGGGCCAACAGATCGGCGACATAGGGAGCGGTCGGATCATCCTGCCTTATGTGCATCAACATTCTCTTGATAGGGGCGGGAAGGCCGAACCGGGCGCGGATGAAAAAGCCCGGCGCTCTTCAGCGGCCGGGCCTTTTCGTTCCGATCGATGGCGTGTCCGTTCAGGCGGCCACGTCATAGGGGACGATTTCCCCTTCCAGATAGAGCTTGCGCGCCTTGGAGCGGCTCAGCTTGCCGGAACTGGTGCGCGGCAGGGTGCGCGGGGGGACCAGTTCGACCACGCAGTTCATGCCGGTGATCGAGCGCACCCGGTCGCGGATCTGCTCGCGCAGTTTCGCGCGCTCCTCCGCGTCCGAGGTGCGGCAATGCACCAGCACCGCAGGGGCCTCTTCGCCGCCCGCCGTGGTGATCGAGAAGGCGGCGATATCGCCCTGCTTGAAGCCGGGAAGCTGTTCCACCGCCCATTCGATATCCTGCGGCCAGTGATTGCGGCCGTTGACGATGATCATGTCCTTGGCGCGGCCGACGATGTAGAGATAGCCGTTCGACATATAGCCCATGTCGCCGGTGTCGAGCCAGCCGTCCTTCATGCAGGCTTCGGTCGCTTCCTCGTCGCGATAATAGCCGACCATCAGCGACGGGCCGGTGGTCCAGACCTTGCCGATCTGGCGTTCCGGCAGGACGGCGCCGTCTTCCTCGCGGATTTCGACGATCATGTCCTTGACCGGCTTGCCGCAATTGACGATCGCACGATAGCGCTGCGGGCGGCCCTCGGCCTTGTCGCCGCCGGAAAGCTCGGTTTCCTCGACCAGTTCGACGACGATGCCTTCGCCCGGCGGCATGATGGTGACGGCGAGCGTCGATTCCGCGAGGCCGTAGCTCGGCAGGAAGGCGCTGGGCGAGAAACCGGCATCGCCGAACGCGTCGACGAAGCTCTGCATCACATCGGGGCGGATCATGTCCGCGCCATTGCCCGCGAGGCGCCAGCGGGACAGGTCGAAGCGATCCGACGCGCGCGTCTGGCTCGACATGCGGCGGGCGCAGATATCATAGCCGAAGGTCGGCGAATAGCTGATCGTCGTGCCTTCATTGCGGGTGATGAGGTCGAGCCAGGCCAGCGGGCGGCGGGCGAAATCCTCGGTCTTAAGATAATCGACCGATACCTGGTTGGCGACCGGCGACAGGAAGCAGCCGACAAGGCCCATGTCATGATACCAGGGCAGCCAGCTGATGCAGCGGTCGCTCGGTTGCAGCTCCATGCCGTGCGAATGGGCGGAAAGGTTCGACAGCAGCGCCTTGTGCGTGACGGCGACGCCATGCGGGAAGCGGGTCGAGCCGCTGCTATATTGCAGATAGGCGATATCGTCGGTGCTGGCCTGCGGCAGGCGGCACGGCGCGGCCTCGCGCGCGATGAAGCTTTCATAGTCCATCGGCTCGACATTGTTCTGGCGCGCGGCCTCGCCCGCCATTTCGGACAGTTCGGCCGGGAAGAACAGCATCTTCGGGTCGCAGCTGTTGAGCTGCACCGCGAGCTGATCGATATAGCTTTCCTTGCCGCCGAAGCTGGTCGGCAGCGGCAGCGGTACCGGCCAGGCGCCCGCATAGATGACGCCGAAGAAAAGCTGCGCGAATTCCGGCCCGGTTTCCGCGACCAGCGCGATGCGATCCTCCGGCCGGATGCCGTGGGCGATCAGCCGATAGGCGCAGGCGATCGCGTCGGAGCGCAGCTCGCTATAGGAATAGGGGCGCGTCAGGGTGCCGCGCGGATCGTGGAAATTGAAACCGCGGGAGCCTTCCGCCGCATAATCGAGCGCTTCGCCCATGGTCGCGAAATCGGAGAAACGGCGGGGCAGGGCATCTTCCGTGGGCAGCGGCCTCAACGCGGCCTTGCCACCTTGCGCCTGATCGACAGGCTGGGAAGCGGGCTTCTTGGCCAGCACCTGCATGTCTGTCATCTCTCTATCTGCCAATTAGTTGTTCCTTGCACTGGACCTGTCGGGTCATTCAATCTTCAAAGAGGAGAGCGGTGCCCCTAGGTCCTTCCTCCTCGCATGTCCAACCTTGACTGGCGATGACTGGAAATCAGGTCGGTACAGAGCGCCTATCTACCCTATAACACAAGTTCAAAATCTGACCCGACTGTGGCACAAAAGTGGCGCATGACACGATATGGTAAAGAAAAAGGCCGATCTTCCCTCGATTCCGCGTCGTTGCGGGATCTGGCGCTGAGCTATGTCGGCCGCTTCGCCACCAGCCGGGCGAAGCTTTCCCGCTATCTGGAGCGCAAGCTGGCCGAGCGTGGCTGGGGCGAGGAAAATCAACCGGATATCGGCGCGCTGGTCGATCGATTTGCCGAACTGGGCTATGTCGACGATGGCGCCTATGCGCGGATGAAGGGCGCGTCGATGGAGCGGCGCGGGCTGGGCGCGCGGCGCATCGGGGCGAGCCTGCGCGCCGACGGCATAGGCGAGAGCGAGCGTCAGGAAACCGAGGCGCAGGCGCGCAAGGGGGCATGGTCGGCGGCCGAGATTTTCGCGCGGCGCAGGCGGATCGGGCCTTATGCGCGCGAGGCGCCCGATGCCAAGGGGCGCGAAAAGCAGCTTGCCGCCTTTCTGCGCGCCGGGCACAGCATGGACATGGCGCGGCTCTGGGTGGATGCGGCGCCGGGCGAAATTCCTGCCGGGGATGAGGGATGATGAGAGTGCGGTGGAACAGGATCGTCGCGCGGGGCGTGCTGGTGGCGGCCGCGGCTTGCCTGATGGCGGGCTGTTCACCCGGCGGCGGCGTGGACAATGGGGGCGGCGCGGGCAATGCGGGCGATGATGCGGCTTCGGGCGTCAATGCCGCTCATGACGGTGGGCGTGCGGTGTCGGAGGGCGATGGCGATGGCCTGCGCGATGACGGCCAGCCGCAGCATCTCGAAAAGGTGCCGGTGCTGATCCGCCATCAGAAAGGCGGCGGAGAAGAACGGCTCTCGATCGAACTGGCGCTGACGCGGGAGCAGCAGGAAAAAGGCCTGATGCACCGCACGGCGCTGGCGCGCGGGGAAGGGATGCTGTTCCCGTTCCTGCCGCCGCGCAATGTCAGCTTCTGGATGAAGCATACCCAGGTGCCGCTCGATCTCGTCTTCATCCGCCCCGATGGCCGCGTCGCCAAAGTCGCGGCGCAGGCCCGGCCCAATGATCCGACGCCGATTTTCGCCGACGTTCCGGTGGCCGGCGTGCTGGAATTGCGGGGCGGGGACGCGCGCGCTTTCGGCATCGGCGAGGGGGACTGGATCGGCTGGGGCCGCTGCACCGCGCAGCCTGTGCGGAACGAGGCGCGGGAAACCAGTTTCTGCCAGCCGCGCTGAAGCGGCGGGCAGGGGATGAGGCGCGGAAAATCCGCCCCTGTCATCGCATATCGGCTTGCAATTTGCCCCCCTCCGGCGCTAAGCGCGAGGCCATGGGCATTTTATCCAAGATCTTCACCTGGTGGGATGGCGCCACCATCGGCACCTCGCTCTTCACGGCTCGCAAGGGCAAGAAGGTGGGCGAGGACCATATGGGCAATGTCTATTATGAAGGCGGCGTCGACGTCATGGGACGAGCGCGCCGCTGGGTGATCTACAACGGCGCCAATGATGCCAGCCGCGTGCCCGCCGAATGGCATGGCTGGCTGCACCACAGCATCGAAGGCGCGCCGGAAAGCCACCTTCCGCCGCCGCGTATCTGGGAAAAGGACTATGTTCCCAACCAGACCGGGACGGCCAATGCCTATCGTCCGCTCGGCGCCATCGAATCCGGCGGCAAGCGCGCCATGGCGACCGGGGATTATGAGGCATGGACCCCCGACGCCTGATGTCGGCGCGGATGCTGCTGCGCGCGGGGGCGGCTCTTCTGCTTCCGCTGGCGGTGCAGGCTTGCGGGGATGGCTCGAATCAGCTGCCCCGTGGCAATGCATCCGGTCCCATTCAGCAGGCCGGAGATAGCACGCCGCTCGTCGCGCAGATCGATTCGTCCGGCGCGACCCCGATGCGGGATCGCGTGGCCGTGGTCGGCCTGCTCAACAAGCGCAACGGGCTGACCCGCGAACTCAAGATGAAGCCGGGCGAGGCGCTGCGCGTCGGCGATGCGATCGTCCGCCTGCGCGCTTGCGAAACCACTGCCCCCTGGGAAAATCAGGAGGATGTCGGCGCCTTCGTGCAACTCGACGTCCGGTCGGCGCGGGACGACAAATGGCGGCGCAATTTTTCCGGCTGGCTGTTCCGTGAGCGGCCCGATCGCAATGTCGTCCAGCACCCCATCTATGATGTGTGGGTCAAGAGCTGCGAGATGAAATGGCCCGAGACGGGGCCGGACACGCTCAAGACCGTGGACAAGTCGGCCGCGAAGGTGAGTTCGGCGGCGGCGCCCGGCCCGGCCGACAACAGCGCTGCTTCATCGCCCAGCGCGGCGCCTGACAAAGCCGAACCCAGCAGGAACTGATAATCCCGCTGGTCGATCTCGACCGCGCCGAGCGACCGCAGATGCTCGGTCATGAACTGGCAGTCGAGCAGCCGCATTCCGCCCAGCCGCATGCGCGCCACCAGCCAGGCGAGCGCGACCTTCGATGCATCGGTGCGGCGCGACACCATGCTTTCGCCGAAAAAGGCGCGGCCCAGCGACACGCCGTAAAGGCCGCCGACCAGTTCCTCGCCTTCCCAGCATTCGACGCTATGGGCAAAACCCAGATCATGGAGGCGGCGATAGCTGCGCTCAATCTCATGGTTGATCCAGGTCGTCGGGCGGTCGGTGGCGGCCTGCGCGCAGAGCCGGACGATGCCGGTGAAATCCTCGTTCACGCTGACACGGAAGCGTTCCGCGCGGAGCGTTTTCGCGAGCGAGCGGGAGAGGTGGAAATGATCGAGCGGCAGGATCGCCCGCTTGCGCGGCTCCACCCAGTAGATTTCCTTGTCCTCCCGGTCGTCGGACATCGGAAACACCCCGATGGCGTAGGCGCGCAGCAGCAGGAAGGGATCGATGGGCATAGGGCCGCCACTGTGGCAGAGGCGCGCGCCGTGGCCAAGCCCTCCACAGGCGGTTCGGGCATTTCTGAAGCGGATGACGATTTTCCTGTCACTCACCGCTTGCACTTGGGCGAAGGGGAGGCTAATGGCCTGCCTTCGTCGCACAGGAGTGTAGCTCAGCTGGTAGAGCGTCGGTCTCCAAAACCGAATGCCGGGGGTTCGAGTCCCTCCACTCCTGCCACTCTCCACCGCCTTTCGGGGCATGGGGATAAAGGCGGCGTCGTTGGACGCGAAGGGATGGCTCCCTGATCCGGGTTCAGGACCGGAGGGAGGGTTGTCGCTTCGCGGCTTGTGCTGTTTTTGAAAGGTGGGTTGAGAAGCGTGGCCAAGACATCCCCCGGCGAATTCTTCAACCAGGTGAGGGTTGAGGCCAAGAAGATCGTCTGGCCCACGGGCCGCGAGACGATGGTGACGGCGATCATGGTGGTCATCATGACCTCCCTGCTCGGCCTGTTCTTCTTCGCGACCGACACCTTCTTCGGCTGGGTCGTCCGCATGCTGCTTTCCCTGGCCGCCGGTCAGTAAGCAGCGGCAGCAATCTTTAGGATTTTGGAACGAACATATGGCGCGCTGGTACATCATTCACGCCTATTCGGGCTTCGAGAACAAGGTTCGCGATTCGATCATTTCCGAGGCCGAGCGTCTGGGGCTTGAGCAGCTGGTCGAAGCGGTCGAAGTGCCGACCGAAGTGGTGACCGAGGTGCGCCGCGGCAAGAAGATCCAGTCGGAGCGGAAATTCTTCCCCGGCTATGTGCTGGCCAAGCTCAGCATGAACGACGATATCTATCACCTTGTGAAGAACACGCCGAAGGTGACGGGCTTCCTGGGGTCGAGCGGCAAGCCGCAGGCGATCACCGAAGCCGAGGCCGCGCGCATCCTCAACACCAAGGAAGAGGCCGCCGCCGCGCCCAAGCACAAGATCAGCGTCAATTACGAGATCGGCGATTCCGTGAAGGTGACGAGCGGCAACTTCGCCAGCTTCACCGGCACGGTCGAGGAACTGGATTTCGACAAGAGCCGCGTCAAGGTCTCCATCTCCATCTTCGGGCGCGCGACCCCGCTGGAGCTGGGCTTCGAGGATGTCGAACTGGTGAAATAAGAAATTCCCCCGTCATAGGGGGAATAAGCGCGGGAGGGGGAAACCCCGTCTGACCGCTAAACTTGAACCGGCAGGGCCTGCCCCACAAGGCAACCCCGCCACTATAGAGTGAGTGTAACATGGCAAAGAAGATTACGGGCTATATCAAGCTCCAGGTGCCTGCGGGCGCCGCTAATCCTTCGCCGCCGATCGGCCCGGCCCTGGGTCAGCGCGGCGTCAACATCATGGAATTCTGCAAGGCGTTCAACGCGGCGACCGAGAAGGAAGACAAGGGCACGCCCCTGCCGACCATCATCACCGTTTACGCTGACCGCAGCTTCTCCTTCATCACGAAGCAGCCGCCCGCGACCTATCTGATCAAGAAGGCGCTGAACCTGAAGTCCGGTTCCAAGGAACCCGGCAAGGTTTCCGCCGGATCGATCAAGCGCTCGCAGCTGGCCGAGATCGCGCAGAAGAAGATGGTCGACCTCAATGCGAACGACATTGATGCGGCGACGAAGATCATCGAAGGCTCCGCGATCGCGATGGGCCTCACCGTGGTGGAGGGCTAAGACATGGCAAAGCAGACGAAGAAGGCAAAGGCTCTCGCCGCCGCGATCGACAAGGAAAAGCTGCACGGCGTTGACGAGGCGATCGCCCTCATCAAGACCCATGCGACCGCCAAGTTCGACGAATCCGTCGAAATCGCGATGAACCTGGGCGTCGATCCCCGTCACGCCGACCAGATGGTCCGTGGCGTCGTCACCCTGCCGGCCGGCACGGGCAAGACCGTCCGCGTCGCTGTGTTCGCGCGCAACGACAAGGCCGAGGAAGCCAAGGCCGCTGGCGCTGAAGTCGTCGGCGCCGAGGATCTGCTGGAAAGCATCCAGAACGGCAACATCGATTTCGAGCGCGTCATCGCGACCCCGGACATGATGGGCCTCGTCGGTCGTCTCGGCAAGGTGCTCGGCCCCAAGGGCCTGATGCCGAACCCGAAGCTCGGCACCGTGACCCCGAATGTCGGTGAAGCCGTGAAGGCCGCCAAGGGTGGTCAGATCGAGTTCCGCGTCGAAAAGGCGGGCATCATCCACGCCGGTCTCGGCAAGGCGAGCTTCTCGGCTGACGACCTGCGCAAGAATTTCGACGCGTTCGTCGATGCGATCGTCAAGTCGAAGCCTTCTGGCTCGAAGGGCAAATATGTCCGCAAGATCGCGCTGTCGTCCTCGATGGGCCCGGGCGTGAAGGTGGATGTCGCTGCGGTGAGCGGCGTTATCTGATCTTGTGTTTCTCCCCTGCCGGGGTAGGAGCAGACCGATTATCGAAACCCCCATGGGCCGCGCCTGTGGGGGTTTTGTCTTGCCCGTGCACTTCAAGGCAATTCACCTTAGGGCAAAGCCGCTTCTATGTGGGTATGCGGATAGTGCCCTGAGGATGGTATAGACAGTCACCATCGACTTTCGATGCTTGCCGATATGGCCCCTGCGACGCGCGCCGGCGGGACGATATGCTATTGGGCAGGCGGCGGACCAAAGGCATTGGAGTCCGGTTGCCCCGGACGGCTGAGCCACCAGAGCAGCAGCGCGGCGATGCAAAGGTGCAGCAGGGCCACGACCGCCATGCCGGTGATGCCGAGCAGCGCGGCGGGGCGGCGAAGGCTTTCGGGATCATCCAGCCTGCCTTCCATCAGCGCGAAGCCCGCCACGCCGCCGAAAAGGAACAGCACGGTGACGATGCTGATCGCCAGCGGAATGAGCAGATACCAGCCCGGCCTTCCGATATCATGCAATCGCCGCCATGCCGCGCCGAGCAGGGGGAAAAAGGTAAGCAGCCGGAAGAGCGCGGTGAGCGGGCGTGGGGCAGAACCTTCCGCGGAAAGCGAGTGGAACAGCAAGCCGTCAATGACGGCCAGCCCAATGCTTACGAGCAGGACGAACAGGAAAAACCACCAGAATTCCGGGCGGGAGGCTCGGCCTGCGAAGGAGAAATAGTTGCGAAGGCAGGCCTGAACGGCTTGAGCAAAACCCATGAACCTTCTCCATTCGCGAGCGAAAAAGAAATATCGGTGATGTTCTTCTGCTCACCAAAGTAGAGGGAAAGAGGAAAGGACGCAACGGGGGGCGTTTTCCTGCGCCGCCTTATCTCTTGGCCAGCCGTTTTTCTATCGCCTGCCAGATGAAGGCGAACTGGCGCGCCGCCGGGCTGCTGGCGGCAAATTCGCCGAGGGGCTTGCGCTTGGCTGTCATCGTCTCGACGGCGCTCGCCATCGGCACCATCGGCCAGTTGGGATTTTCCTCCATCGCCGCGCGATGCAGGCTGCGGCGGCGGTCGACCATCGAATAGACCGGCAGGATCGGCGCGTGGCTGCCGCCATTCTGCACCAGATAGCGGGCGACCTCACCCAGCGCGCGTTGGGAAAGCGGGGAGGGGATCACCGGCACCACGACGATATCGCAGGCGCGCAGCACCTGTTCGCTGGTCTCGGTCAGGCCGGGCGGGCAGTCGAGGATGATGCGATCATAGCGCGTGCCCAGTTTCTCGATCAGCCGGGCGAGGCGCTTCTTCTTGCCCAGTTCGAAGAACAGCCGGTCGAGGCCGCGCAGCGAGGTGTCGGCGGCGATCAGGTCGATTCCCTCGACCGTGGACGGGCGAATCAGCGCTTCGACATCGACATCCTTGCTGAAGATCGCCTGCGCTTCGTCCCGCCCGCTACGATCGTTGGAGAGCATCCATGTGGCGGCAGCCTGCGGGTCGAGGTCCCATAACAGCGTGCGCCTGCTGCTGTTCTTTGCGGAGGTCCAGGCCAGGTTCACCGCGAAGGTGGTTTTTCCCACGCCCCCCTTGAGGCTGTAAACGGCGACGGTAGCCAGTTTCTGTTCCTTGCCCATAGCCCGAGGCTAGCCTTGCCTTATGCGGTACGGCAAGGGGCGATAGACAGGAAAAATGACAGATTGGTGACAGTGCGCCCGTTCTTTGCGCCTGTTCCTTGCTGGCGGAACGGCGAAAGGGTCAGAGAATGTCGCGGACGCTTTCGGGTGGACGGCCGATGCGCACGCCCTTTTCGGTGATGACGAGCGGGCGTTCGATCAGGATCGGGTCCGTGGTCATCGCGTCGAGGATTGCGTCATCGCTCGCATCCTTGAGCGCCTTTGCGCCTTCCTCGCCCTTGCGCAGCCCTTCGCGCGGCGTCATGCCGCCCTTTGCATAGGTTGCGGCCAGTTCGGCGCGGCTCGGCGGGGTCTTGAGATAGTCGACGATCTCGACCTCGATGCCCGGCGTTTCATTGAGGATCGCCAGCGTTTCGCGCGATTTGGAACAGCGCGGATTATGCCAGATGGTTGCCTTCATTGCTCGTACAACTCTATTTCCATGTTGGTGAAGAAATATTTGAACGTCCAATAGGCATAATAAGGCAGGGCGATGCCAAATGTCACGATGGAGAGCAGCAGGAGAAGCAGGGACTTGATGAAATAGTCCAGAAAATTGCCGGTGAAGATGATTTTCCCACGCCGCATTGCTGCTTCCCCCTCTATTCGCTGTCTATCGCCGGATCAGGGCTGCTTTTCCAGCCACTCTTCCAGCCATTTGATCGTATAGTCGCCATTCTGGAATTCAGGATCGGTGAGCAGCTTCTGGTGCAGCGGGATGGTCGTCTTCATCCCCTCGATCACATATTCCTCCAGCGCGCGCTTGAGGCGCATGATGCAGCCTTCACGGGTGCGGCCATAGACGATCAGCTTGCCGATCATGCTGTCATAATAAGGCGGCACGCGGTAGCCCTGATACAGGCCGCTGTCGACGCGCACATGCATGCCGCCGGGTACATGATAGCTGGTGACGGTGCCGGGCGAGGGCGCGAAGGTGCGCGGATCCTCGGCGTTGATGCGGCATTCGATCGCATGGCCGGTGAAGCGCAGTTCGTCCTGCGCGACGGAAAGCGGCTTGCCCTCCGCAATGCGGATCTGCTCGCGCACGAGATCGACGCCGGTGATCATCTCCGTCACCGGATGCTCGACCTGAAGCCGGGTGTTCATCTCGATGAAGTAGAATTCGCCATTTTCCCACAGGAACTCGATCGTGCCCGCGCCGCGATAGCCCATGTCGGCCATCGCCTTCGCCACGATGCCGCCCATGCGCGCGCGTTCCTCGGCCGAAATGACGGGCGAGGGCGCTTCCTCCAGCACCTTCTGGTGGCGGCGCTGGAGCGAGCAGTCGCGCTCGCCCAGATGGATCGCCTGACCCTTGCCGTCGCCGAAAATCTGGAACTCGATATGGCGCGGATTGCCGAGATATTTTTCCATATAGACGGTATCGTCGCCGAATGCCGCCTTGGCCTCGCTGCCCGCCTGCTTCATCAGCGTTTCGAGCTGGTCCTCGGACGGCACGACCTTCATGCCGCGACCGCCGCCACCCGACGCCGCCTTGATCAGCACCGGATAGCCGATTTCGGCCGCGAGGCGCTTGGCTTCGGCAACATCGGTGATCGCGCCGTCGGAACCGGGCACCAGCGGCAGGCCGAGCTTGCCGGCGGTGCGCTTGGCCTCCACCTTGTCGCCCATGATGCGGATATGTTCGGGCTTGGGACCGACGAAGATCAGGCCGTGCGCCTCGACGATCTCCGCGAACTGGGCGTTTTCGGACAGGAAGCCATAGCCGGGGTGGATCGCATCGGCGCCGGAAATCTCGGCCGCCGAAATGATGTTGGCGATGTTGAGATAGCTGTCTCTCGCAGCCGGCGGTCCGATGCAGACCGCCTGATCGGCGAGGCGCACATGCATCGCATCGGCATCGGCGGTCGAATGGACCGCGACCGTCTTGATGCCCATTTCATGGCAGGCGCGGTGAATGCGCAGGGCGATTTCACCACGATTGGCGATCAGCAGCTTCTCGATCGTCATGGGGCGGGCGGCCTTATTCGACCACGACGAGCGGCTGGTCGAACTCGACCGGCTGGCCGTTCTCGACAAGGACCTGGCGCACGGTGCCCGCGCTGGTGGCGGTGATCGGGTTCATCACCTTCATCGCCTCGACGATGAGAAGGGTGTCGCCGACCTTCACGGTCTGGCCGACGCTGACGAACGGAGCCGCGCCCGGTTCGGCCGCGAGATAGACGGTGCCGACCATGGGGGACTTCACGGCATTGGCGGAAACGGCGACAGGAGCCTCTGCAACCGGCGCGGCGACGGCGGCAGGCGCGGGCGCCGCCAGCGGGGCGGCGGCCATCACGGGCGCGGCGACGGCTTGCACCTTGCGCGCGACGCGGATCTTGCGGTCGCCATCCTCCACCTCGATTTCGGTGAGGTTGGTGCTGTCCAGCATGTCCGCGAGTTCACGGACGAGATTGACATCGATCTGCATCGCGCCCTTTTCCTGTTTATCGTTCATCATGTCCCTCAATAGTCTGGGATAAGGTGTTTGCTTTGGTCCAAGCGCCTATTGTGCTTTCCGGCCAAGCGCAACCGATAGTTAACGCTTTTGCCCCCGGCGGCCCGGATTTGCGCGCTTTGTCAAAGGTCGAGCGCGGCTTCGAGCGCCAGCATGTAGGACATGGCGCCGAAGCCCGCAATCGTCCCTTTCGCGGCCATGCCGATATAGCTTTTGTGGCGGAATTCCTCGCGCTTGTGCGGGTTGGAAAGGTGAACCTCGATCACCGGAACCTTGATCGCCTTGATCGCGTCATACAGCGCGACCGACGTATGGGTGAAGGCGCCCGCGTTGAGGATGACGGCGTGCATGGCTTCCTCCTGCGCCTCGTGCAGCCAGTCGACCAGATGGCCTTCATGGTTCGACTGGCGGAAATCGATATCGACATGGCTGCGCGAGGCGACATCTTCCATCCGTTCGGCGATGTCGTCCAGCGTGTCATAACCGTAGATTTCCGGTTCCCGCGTACCGAGAAGGTTGAGATTGGGGCCGTTCAGCACCAAAATCCTGCGCGTCTCGCTCATAAAATTCCCCTGCTCGGGGCCTCTCGCTGTTGCGATGGTGGCCCCAGTGCCTATATGCAGCGCCTTGATATGGGGCTTTGCGCGTCAGGTCCAGCCGTTCGCGGATGGCGGATCGGTCAAGGCGCGGCGGCCCGGCAGCAAAAGGCGCTTTAGCAGTGACAGTCGACGGCACGATTTCGATCCATCTGAATGGCGAGCATCGCCGCGTACGGCAGGGGCTGACCCTTGCCGAACTGGCGAGCGAACTGGGCTTCGTGCCGGAAAAGATCGCCGTGGAGCGCAATCTGGAGGTGGTGCCGCGTTCGACGCTGGCCGAGGTGCTGGTCGAGGATGGCGATGAGCTGGAGATCGTGCATTTTGTTGGCGGCGGCGATGTTTCCGTCGCTACCGGCGCGGATCTGGGCGATGACAGCTGGACGGTCGCGGGCAGGACCTTCCGTTCGCGCCTGATCGTGGGCACCGGCAAATATAAGAGCTTCGAGCAGAATGCCGCCGCCGTCGAGGCGTCGGGGGCGGAGATCGTCACCGTCGCGGTGCGGCGCGTCAATGTCAGCGACCCCAAGGCGCCGATGCTGACCGACTATATCGACCCGAAGAAGATCACCTATCTGCCCAATACCGCGGGCTGCTTCACCGGCGAGGAGGCGATCCGCACGCTGCGTCTCGCGCGGGAGGCGGGCGGCTGGGATCTGGTGAAGCTGGAGGTGCTGGGCGAGGCGCGCACGCTCTATCCCGATATGGTGGAGACGTTGCGCGCGACCGAGGTGCTGGCCAAGGAAGGCTTCAAGCCGATGGTCTATTGCGTCGATGATCCGATCGCGGCGAAGCGGCTGGAGGATGTGGGCGCGGTCGCGATCATGCCGCTGGGCGCCCCCATCGGGTCGGGCCTCGGCATCCAGAACAAGGTGACGGTGCGCCTGATCGTCGAGGGGACGAGCCTTCCGGTGCTGGTCGATGCGGGTGTAGGCACGGCGTCGGAAGCCGCCGTCGCGATGGAACTGGGCTGCACCGGCGTCCTCATGAACACCGCCATTGCCGAAGCGAAGGACCCAGTGCTGATGGCGCGCGCGATGAAGGCGGGCGTCGAGGCGGGGCGCATGGCCTATCTCGCCGGGCGCATGGGCAAGCGCATGTATGCCGACCCGTCCAGTCCGCTGGCAGGGTTGATCTGAACGTTCCGAAAAGTTCCCTGTTTTTGCGGTGATCGGTTTACCGTTCTTCCACTCGGTTCATCGCGAAAAGGACGGAAAACCGGGAACGCAGACCCGGCTTGCCCGTTTCCCTGTTGTCCGTTTCAACAAGGAGCAAGGACCATGGGTGAACTGATCGACAAGGTGAAAGGCAATGCCAATGAAGCCATTGGCAAGATGAAGCAGAAGAGCAACAACCCGGAGACCCGCGAAGAAGGCCGCGCCCAGGAACTGAAGGGCAAGGGCCAGCAACTCGCCGGGAAGGTCAAAGGTGCGCTGGGCGACGATATCTGACCGCGCCCGATCCTGATTTTCTCTCACCATGAAAATGGCCGCCCTGTTCCGGGGCGGCTTTTTTCATGATCCTTGCGGCAAGAAGGGCGCGCGCGCTGGTCCTTCGGAGGGCCGAAGGCCATTCGATACCGGAACGAGGCGGAGGAGCTTTCCTTCATCCCGTGCGTATCCTTCAGGGAAGCCGGGAAGGAAGAGGAAGGCCGATGCTCGACCTGCTGCAATATTATGGCGCGGGCGCGGCGACGCTGGCGGCGCTCGCGGTTTCGCTCGATCTTGGGCGACGGATGACCGGCTGGGCGTTCGTCCTCTTCGTCACCAGTTCGATCGCGCTCATTCTCTGGGGTTTCTGGCAACCCGATAGCGAAGGGATAGGGTGGCAGAATGTGGCGATGCTCGGCATCAACTGCACCGGCGTCTACCGCTATCTTATCCGCAGGGACGGCCGGGCTGGCGAGAGCGCCTGACAGGACGGCAGGTGACAGGGCGGCGGGCGTTCAGAGCCGCCTTCTGACTGACGCCGACAAGCGGGATATGGCCGTCATGTTTCAAGGCTCGTTATAGGGTGAAGTGTTGAGCTGACGCGATGTTCGGAGCCGAAATGGGTTGCGTTGCGGGGCAGAAAAGGGAAGGGACGTGGGAACGAATGTTTTCCGAAACCGTCTGTCACCTGCAAGCTAATCCAATAAGGGGTGTGACGACAGGCGCGGGTGGGCTGTGTCCCGCCTTGGATGATATAGGGCAAATGGAAATAAAATAATTTAAAACAGAGCGTTGCCCGGAAAAGATACTATGGGAACTCTATGATGAATTTGTCACGGTCGTTTCTTGATTCCTCTATGGTCTTTCTGGCCGTGATGGCGTGCATCGCGGCTCTGCTGGCTGTTCGCGCGGTTACTGTGCCGCATCGCATGGCCCGGCCCGACTCTCAGGAAATGGTAGAAATTTTCGGCGCATCGACGGCGGCGGTGGCGCTGACGGCGCTGCTGACCGGCCATCTGGTCGACCAGCTGCTGATCTTCGTGCTGTTTCTCAACATGGCCGCGGTGATGCGCTATTATGTCAATCGCCTCTCCATGCCGGGTATTTTGTGGATGACGGTGCAGCCGCTGGCAATGCTGGTTTCGACGGTCTGGACCTCGCTTTTCCTGCTGGAGGCCGGCTTGCCGCTCTGGATGGCGGTGCTGGGCTTCATCGGCCTTGGGTGCGTGGTGATCGTGTTCGCGTTGGATTTCGCCGAACGCTTCGCGCGGGAATCGGTCCTCACCCATGAACAATGGCGTCGCCCGATCGCTCCGCCCAAGCCGGTCGGCGGGCCGCGCCATTACAAGGTGTCGGTGCAGCTTCCCTGCTATGCCGAGCCGCCCGAGGTGGTGAAGCTCACCATGGATCGTCTCGCCGCGCAGGATTATGAGGCGTTCGAGGTGCTGGTGTGCGACAACAACACCAAGGATGAGGCGCTCTGGCGACCGCTGGAGGCCCATTGCGCACGCCTCAACGCAAAGCTCGGCCGGGAGGTGTTCCGCTTCTTCCATGTGTCGCCGCTGCCCGGCGCCAAGGCGGGCGCGCTCAATTATTGCATGGAGGTGATGGCCCCGGATACGGAGATCGTCGCGGTGATCGACGCCGATTATCAGGCGCGCCCGGACTTCCTCTCTCGCCTGGCGCCTTTCTTCGATGATCCCGAAATCGCCTATGTGCAGACCCCGCATGATTATTGCGGCTACACCGGCAGCGACTATCTGACCGCCTGCTATTGGGAATATATGCCCAATAACAAGGTCGATATGCCGGGCGTCAGCGAATATGGCGGGGCCTTTACCATCGGCACCATGTGCCTGTTGCGCGCCGAGGCGCTGCGCAAGGTCGGCGGCTGGGCCGAATGGTGCCTGACCGAGGATTCCGAAGTGTCCGTGCGCCTGCGCGCGGCGGGCTATCACGGCTTCTATCTCGGTGAGACCTATGGTCGCGGGCTGATCCCCGAAACCTTCGATGATTACAAGAAGCAGCGTTTCCGGTGGACCGCCGGGCCGGTGCAGCAGCTGCGCCGTTATTGGAAGCTGTTCCTGCCCGCGCCGCTCGCCCCGCGCATGCCGGGGTGGACCAAGCTGCTGGAGGTGCTGCGCTGCGTTGCGCCGCTGCGCGTGCTGTTCGCCACCGTCTGCGCGGTGCTGGGGCTGGTCGCGACCAGCGCCGCGCTGCTGACCCACAGCATGGAACCGGTGGACGTGCCCGATGTCGTCTGGCTGTTGCTGGCGCTCGGCACGCTGACCTCGCTGGTGCGGACCTGGCATCGCTATCGCCTCGCCGGGTGCAGCCGGGTGGTGGACATGATCCATGGCGAAGTGGCTCGTCTGTCGCTTTCCTACACCATTCTGGTCGCCGGGGTGGCGGGTTTGTCGAGCAAGCCGCTCGCCTGGCGCCGCACGCCTAAATTCGCGGTGGAGAATGTGAAGGAAACGCCGTTCACCTCCACCATGATCGAAACGACGATCGGGGTGGCGTGCCTGTTCTTCGGCCTGCTGGCGCTGATCGGCCAGTCGGTGCTTGGCATCGAGTTCGCAATCCTCGCCTTTCTGGGCGCGCTCGGCCTTGCGGTGCGCTTCCTGAGCGCGCCCTATATGGCCGCGCTGGCGATCCGGCATGTGAACGGCTCGGAAAAGGCGGTGCCGCCGGAAATCGCGATCCTCGCCGATCCGCTGCTGCGTGAGGCGCGCGCCGAGGCCTGATTGGCATAAGGATAAGCGGAGGCCGCCTCTCGCCGCAGGGCAGGGGCGGCCTTTGCTATTTGAGGCGCAGCGGCAGCCCGGCGGCGATCAGGTGCACCTCGCCTGCCTGCGCGGCGACCCGCTGGTTGACGAAGCCCGCCTCGTCGCGAAAGCGGCGGGCGAGCGCATTATCGGGGACGATGCCCCAACCCACCTCATTGCTCACAAGGATGAGCGGCCCCGCCGCCTGCGCCATCGCCGCGATCAGCCCGTCCGTCGCCGCGCCGATATCATGATCGGCCAGCAATAAATTGGTGATCCAGAGCGTCAGGCAATCGATCAGCAGCACGCGATCGGGCGCCGCTTCCCTCGCGATCGTCCCAGCCAGATCCACCGGGGCCTCGATCGTCGTCCAGCCGGTCGCCCGATCCGCCTGATGCCGGGCGATGCGATCGCGCATTTCCTCGTCAAAGGCCTGCGCGGTGGCGACGAAGAGCCGGGCGAGGCCGCTCGCCTCGGCGCGTGCTTGCGCATAGCGGCTCTTGCCCGATCGTGCGCCGCCGATGACGAACAGATGCTGATGCTGCGGTGTCATGCGGCCTCCTGTGCCAGTGCGATCATCGCGTCCACGTCGAGATGGCGTTCCATCGCTTCGGCGATCGCGTCAAGTGCGGTGTCCACCCGCGCGCCATGGTCGAGACCATCTGTCGTCATGCCCAGCCGCGCCAGCAGGGCGGCGCGCAGGGCCGTGCTGGCGAGCGCGCCATGGACATAGCTGCCGATCACCCGCCCATCGGCGCTGATCGCGCCATCGGGCGTGCCGCTTTCGCCCAGCCGCGCAAAGGGGCGGGATGTGGCGGGGCCGGTGGTCTGGCCCATATGGATTTCATAGCCCGAAAAGGCGGCGTCGAGCGCCACGCCTTCTACCTGTCGCACCGTCTTGGCGGGCGTCATGACCGTTTCCGTTTCCAGCAGCCCCAGCCCCGCTATCGTCCCGGCGGGACCTTCCAGCCCGTGCGGGTCGGCGATGCGTTCGCCCAGCATCTGGTAGCCGCCGCAAATGCCCATCACATGGCCGCCCCTGCGATGATGGGCGATGATGTCATGATCCCAGCCTTCTGCGCGCAGCGCCGCCATATCCGCCAGTGTCGCCTTGGAGCCGGGCAGGATGACGAGAGCGGCATCTCCGGGGATCGGCTGGCCGGGGGGCACCATGACGAGATCGACGGCGCTTTCCGCCTTCAGCGGATCGAGATCGTCGAAATTGGCGATGCGCGGCAGGATGGGGCAGGCGACCTTCACCCTGCCATCGGCGCCGGGTGGACGCCGTTCCAGCACCACCCCATCCTCGCTCGGCAGGTGCGCGCTCGCCGCAAGCCAGGGCAGCACGCCATAGCCGCGCCATCCCGACAGCGCTTCGATCTGGCGATAGCCATCCTCGAACAGCGCGGGGTCGCCGCGGAACTTGTTGATGAGGAAGCCCCGGATCATCGCCGCATCCGCCGGGTCGAGCACGGCGCGCGTGCCGACGATGGAGGCGATGACGCCGCCCCGGTCGATATCGCCGATCAGCAGGACGGGCAGGCGGGCGGCATGGGCAAAACCCATATTGGCGATATCGCCGGCGCGCAGGTTGATTTCGGCGGGGGAGCCCGCGCCCTCGACCAGCATGATATCGCATTGCGCCTTCAACCGGTGATAGCTTTCCAGCACCTCTGGCAGCAGCGGTCGCCGCGCCTCGCGAAAATTCGCCGCGCCCAGCGTGCCGCGCACCTTGCCATGGACGATGAGTTGCGCTGTGTGGTCCGCCTGCGGTTTCAGCAGCACCGGGTTCATGTCGCTGTGAAGGTCGGCCCGGCAGGCGAGCGCCTGCAACGCCTGCGCCCGGCCGATCTCTCCCCCGTCGCTGGTGACGGCGGCATTGTTGGACATGTTCTGCGGCTTGAACGGGCGGACGGACAGGCCGCGATTGGCGAGTGCGCGGCATAGCCCGGCGACCAGCACCGACTTGCCCACATCAGAACCGGTGCCCTGCATCATCAGCACAGCCATATGGTTCCTCCCGCAATGATCCAGAGCAGCGCGCAGGCGCGCAGATAGAGGGCGATCGCGCGGTCGATATCGTGTGCGCCCGCATCTGGCGTGCCGTCGCCGATCCATGGCTTGTCCTGCCGCTGCCCTTCATAGGCGACCGGCCCGGCGAGGCGCAGGCCGAGCACGCCCGCCATCGCCGCTTCGGTCCATCCGGCATTGGGCGAGGCGTGGCGGCGGGCATCACGCCGCAGGATGCGCCAGCCCTTGCGCGCGCGCCTGCCCCCTGCGAGGCAGATCAGCGCGCCGCCGATGCGGGCGGGCAGCCAGTTGGCGATATCGTCCGTGCGCGCTGCCGCCCAGCCAAAGGCGCGCAGGGGTGGCTCCGGGTGGCCGATCAGGCTGTCGGCAGTGTTGATCGCCTTATAGGCCCAGATGCCGGGCAGTCCCCCGACGAGCAACCAGAAGAGCGGCGCGGCGATGCCGTCGCAGAAACTCTCGGCGAGGCTTTCTATCGCGGCGCGGGCGATCCCCGCCTCGTCGAGTGCGGCGGTATCACGCCCGACGATCAGGGAGACGGCGGCGCGGGCGGCCTCGATATCCCCGCGATGCAGCGCCAAGGCCACCGGGCGCACATGGTCGAAGAGGCTGCGCTGGGCCAGGGCTGGCCAGGTGACGATGGCGATCGCGATCCAGCCTCCGGCCCCGAACAGCGCGATCAGCGCGCGTTCGATCAGCCATGCCGTCCCGCCGGAGAGGCCGACCAGCAGCAGCATGGTCGCCATTCCGGCAACGCGGCGGCGGGGGGCGCTGGCGTTGGCGCGGTTCCAGCGGCGCTCGCAATGGTCGATCAGTCGTGCGAACAGCCCGACCGGATGGCCGATGCGGGCGTAAAGCCCCTGCGGCCAGCCCAGCGCGCCATCGAGTGCGAGCGCGGCGAGAGCGACAGGCTCAGCCATCGCCCAGCGCCTTGTCGAGCCGTTGCCACGCAGCCTCGTCGCCCGGCAGGCCGAAGCGCAGCCAGCGGGGATTTTCCGCAAAGGGGCGGGTCAATATCTGTCGCCGTGCGAGATGGTCGAACAGAGTGGCGGCCTTCTCCGTCTCGATGAGGCGGAAGAGCGGGCACTGGCCGATCGGGGCGAGGCCATGGCGGCGCAGCAACTCATCCAGCCGGGCGCTGTCGCGCATCAGGGCCGCGCGGGCACCTGTGATCCACGCGCTATCCGCATAGGCCGCCGCGCCGATGGCGAGGGCCGCCGCGTGGAGGGGCCAGCTTCCCAACCTCTCCCGCATCCGCGCGATGAAGGACGCCGGGCCGAGCAGGAAGCCCAGCCGCACGCCCGCAAGGCCGAAGAATTTGCCGAAGGAGCGGAAGATCAGCAGGCGCTTGTCCTCGGCTATCCCCTCGGCGAGGCTGAGATGCGGGATGGCGTCGGCAAAGGCTTCGTCGAGCAGCAGCCAGCCTTCCTTCCCGCGCTGGTGGAGGAGGGTGAGCAGCGCCGGGCGATCCAGCACCCGGCCATCGGGATTATTGGGATTGGCGAGGATCAGCGTCGCGCCCGCCGCCTCGTCCAGCCGGTCGGCCGGAAGCGGCTGCGCGCCCGCGATCATCTCGCCATGGGTGCGATAGCTGGGGATGGCGTAAAAGGCCGGGCCGGGTAGCATCGTGCCGAGCAGGCGCATCCCTGCTTCCGTGCCGGGCATCGCGCAGACATGGCTGGCGGAAACCCCGAAATGCAGGGCCGCTACATGTTCGAGCGCGCGCAATTCTTCCTCGCCGGGCAGGCGCTGCCAGTCGATCGCCTGTTCAGAAGCGCCCGGCCAGCCCCGCGGATTGATGCCGGTCGAAAGATCGATCCATGCGTCCGGTCCTTCGCCGAAATGGCGCCGCGCCGCCGCCAATCCCCCGCCATGCCGGGTCCAGCGCCCCGTCATGCGATCGCCGCGCCGATCAGAAAAGCGAACATCAGGCCGCTCTCGACGACCTCGATGCCCGCGCCATGGCCATCGCCGGATATGCCGCCGAGCTTATGCCCGATCCACCAGCCCCAGAGCGGGATCAGCAGCGCAGTGGCAAGAAGCGGCCATGCGGGGACGAAAAGGGCGATGATCAGGATAAGCGCCCCCCAGATCGCAACATCGATGGGGCGGATCGCGTCGCTGAAGCGCGCGCCCAGCCCCTGATGCAGCGGCGGCAGCCAGCGCGCCCAGCATAGTGGCCCGACCCGCGCGGCCATCGGCACAAGCAGCAGGGCAACCCACAGTCCGCGCTCCAGCAGCAGCGTTATCAGCACCAGCTTGGCGAGCAGTTGCAGCGTGATGGCGACCACCGCGAAGCTGCCCATATGCGGGTCGGCCAGCACGGCGAGCACCCTGTCGCGATCCTTGTGCGCGGCCCCGCAGCCATCGGCGATATCGCCCAGCCCGTCGAGATGCAGCGCGCCGCTGACGCCGACCCAGAGCAGCAGCGCGAGCAGCGCGCCGAGGCGGGGATCGATTTGCCCGCCCGCCCATCCGCCCAGCGCGACGATCACGCCGATAATCAGGCCGACCGCCGGGAACCAGCGCATCGAGGCGGCGAAATCCTGCGCGCTCGCCTCGACACGGGGGGCGGGCAGGCGGGTGAGGAACTGGATCGCGACGATCAGGCGCTTCATGGCCACAGTCCCGCAATCTGCGCATAGGGCCGGTCGCCGCCGGTCCAGACGCGCAACGAAAGCAGCGCGGAATAAGGAAGGTCGAACCCCCAGAGCTGGTCCTGCGTGAAGCCGAACAGCCCGGCGAGCACCGCGCGCATCGTCCCGGCATGGGTCAGCACCAGCGTCGGCCGGGGCGGCAGCGCGGAAAGAGCCTCCATCGCGCGGAGGACCAGAGCGGACCAGCACTCGCCATCGGGCGCGGGATGGGCATCGGGATCGGATCGGAAATGATCGAGCGCCTGCGGGTCGATCTGGCCGGGGGCGAGGCCGTCCCATCGCCCGAAATCCAGTTCCCGCCAGCGCGAATCGATGGTGACGGCAAGCCCGCGCGCGGCGGCGATCACCTGTGCCGCGCTGCGGGTGCGCAGGAGGTCGGAACTCACCACCTGGTCGAAGGGCAGGTCGCCCGCCTGCTCGGCGCAGAGGGCGATGCCTTCGGGCGTCGGTATGCCGTCCGTCCGACCCATCAGCAGGCCCGGTGTTTCCGGCGCGCCATGGCGCAGCAGATGGAGCAGGAACTCGGCCATTATCCCGCCGAGACCCCGGCTTCGGCAAAGGTCGCCATTTCGGCATGGGCGGCGAGGGCGGAGCGGATCACCGCGACTGCCACTGCCGCGCCGCTGCCTTCGCCCAGCCGCATGTCAAGCGAGAGAAGTGGCGAGAGCGAAAGCGCATCCAGCAGGCGCTTGTGCCCCGGCTCGGTCGAGCAGTGCCCGGCAATGCAGTGGTCGGTGATCGCGGGCTGCTGCGCCGCCAGCGGCGCGACCGCCGAACAGCAGATGAAGCCATCCAGTATGACCGGAATGCGCAACTGCCGCGCGCGCAGCACCGCGCCCGCAATGGCGGCGATTTCTCGCCCACCCAGACGGCGCAGGGTTTCGAATGCGGTCTGCGGCGCGTCGGCGTGGAAGGCGAGCGCTTCATTGATGACCTGCGCCTTGCGGGAAAGACCCGCGCCATCGACGCCGGTGCCGGGGCCGACCCAGCCGATGGCCGCGCCGCCAAAGGCGCGGGCGGAAAGGGCGGCGGCGGCCGTCGAGTTGCCGATCCCCATCTCCCCCAGCACGACAAGATCGAGGCCGGGCGTCACGGCATCCGCGCCTGCCGACAGGGCGGCGAGGCATTCGGCCTCGCTCATCGCCGGGGCGCTGGTGAAATCGGCGGTCGGCCGATCAAGGTCGAGCGCGACGACCCGCAGATCCAGCCCGGCCGCCTTGGCTAGCGCGTTGATCGCCGCGCCGCCCGCCTCGAAATTGGCGACCATCTGTGCGGTAACTTCGGTGGGGAAGGCGCTGACGCCGTGGACGGTGAAGCCATGATTGCCCGCGAAGATGATCGCGCGGCCGCTGGTTATGGCGGGGCGCTCCCGCCCTTGCCAACCGGCGAGGAAGATCGCGATATCCTCCAGCCGTCCGAGCGAGCCGGGCGGCTTGGTCAATTGCCCCTGCCGGTCCCGCGCGGCGGCGCTGGCCCTGGTATCGGGCGCGGTCAGATCGGTGAGGGCGGCCTCGAAATCGGCGACGCTGGCAAAGCTCATTCGACGGTAAATCCTGATGGTGGGGAACGGGTGAGGAAATGGCCTTTCACGCCTTCCGGCCAGTCGGCATAGCGCACCTCGCCCTGTTCGCTGGCGGCATAATGCACCGCATAATCGAGCATCGCACGGGCGGCGGCCTCATCCGGGGTGAACCGGCCGAGCACATAGCTGATCTTGCCGGGCGCGCGCAGATGCAGCGTGCAATGGTCGCTGCACGCGAAGAGACAGGGCATCTCCTCGATGGCGATGGCCTGATAGCGGGGATCGGATGCCTGCGCTTGCCGCAGCGCTGCGACCATCAGCTCGCCGCCGCGGCGGCCCTCGCCATCGGTGCGGGCCTCGGCGGAAAGGCGGCAGGTGGAGCAGGCGATGATCGCCGTGCCGTTGCCGGTGGGTTTCAGCATCAGCCAGCCTCTCCGGCGCGGATGCGTTCCATCGGCACGATCACCAGCGGCGCGCCTTCCCGGCTCTCGATCCGCGCGCGGATGCCATAGACGGCGCGCAGCCGTTCGGCGGTCAGGACTTCGGCCGGAGGACCATCGGCGACCAGCCCGCCATCATCGATCAGCAGCAGCCGGTCGCAATAGCGCGCCGCCATGGTGAGGTCATGCAGCACCGCAACCACCATCGCGCCCGCCCGCGCTTCGCGTGCGAGCAGTTCCATCACATCGATCTGGTGACCGGGGTCGAGCGCGGCGAGCGGTTCGTCGGCGATGAGGCCCGCCGCGCCCACCGCCAGCGCGCGGGCGAGTAGCACGCGGGCGCGCTCGCCCCCGGAAAGATGCGTGGCGATACGGTCGCGCAGCGCCGTCACGTCGGCGCGCTCCATCGCGTCGGCGATGATGCGGCGATCCGCCTCGCCGATGCGGGACATGGGTGCGAGATGGGGAAGGCGGCCGAGCGCCACGAGCCGTTCGACCGTCAGCGGCCAGTGCAGCGTCTGGCCCTGCGGCAGATAGGCGATGCGCCGCGCGATCTGGCGTGGAGCGATGGTGGAGAGCGGCTCTCCATCGATCGCTACCGACCCGCCGGAGAGCGGCGCGAGGCCGAGCGCGGCGCGCACCAGCGTCGATTTGCCCGCGCCATTGGGGCCGATGATGCCGATCAGCTCGCCCGCGCGCATTGTCGCGCTGACAGAGCGGACGACCGCGCGCTGGCCCAGTTGCACCGAAAGGGAATCAAGCGTGACGCTTACCATATCCGGCGCTCCCGCAGCAGGTGGAAGAGGAAGATCGGCACGCCCAGGAAGGCGGTGACGACGCCCAGTTTCAGCTCATTGCTGGTCGGGATGAGGCGCACCGCTATGTCGGCAAGGGTCAGCAGCACCGCGCCGCCGATCAGCGAGGGGAGCAGGATCGCCGAGGGGCTGCGATCGGTGAGCGGGCGCACCAGATGCGGCACGATCAGGCCGACAAAGCCGATCGCGCCCGACACCGCGACCGCGCCGCCCACGCCGATGGCGACGCCGAGCAGCAGGCGCAGCCTTGTCCGCCGCAGATCGACGCCCAGCGATCGCGCGCCATCCTCGCCAAGCGACAGCGCGTCGAGCGCATGGCCATCGAACAGCAGCAGCGCCATGCCGGTGAGGATGCAGGGCAGCGCGACCCAGATATGCTCGACCGAACGATTTTCGATCGACCCCATCAGCCAGTTCATGATCTCCATCGCCGCGAAGGGATTGGCGGAGAGGTTGAGCGCGAGGCTCGTGCCCGCGACCGCCAGCGTGGAAATGGCGATGCCGGCGAGGATCAGCGACAGGGGGCTTTCGGACCGCCCGGCGAGCAGGAACAGCAGCAGCAGAGAGAAGAGTGCGCCCGATATGGCGAGCAGCGGCAGCATCACCGCGCTCATGCCTGCCAGCCCGTAATAAAGCGCGGCGACCGCGCCCAGCGCCGCCGCGTTGGAGGTGCCGAGAACCGATGGTTCAGCCAGCGGATTGCGCAGATAGCCCTGCAACACCGCGCCCGACAGGCCCAGCATCGCGCCCGCCAGCAGGCCGACGATGGTGCGCGGCAGGCGCAGGTCGAACAGGATGGTGGTGGCGATGGCGTCGCCCCGGCCGGTGAGCGCGGCGGCGATCCGGTCCGGACCGAGGGCGACCGGACCCAGCGCCATCGATCCCGCCGCCGCCACCAGCAGCAGCAGGATCAGCACCGGCAGTAGCGCGGGATGCCGGATGACGGGGGAATGGGAGGCCGGGAGAGGGTCGGGGGGCGGACTGGTCACTGGGGCCTCATGTCGGATCGATCCGCGCGGCCTGCTTGCCACGCGGAGCCTGGTTGCTATGGATGGCGGCGTCATGCCGCTCAAGAGATTCTTGCATTCGCGCCTTGCCCTGACGGCTTGCGCCCTCGCCCTTCTGGCGGGAGGGGCGGCATGGGTCGTCCATCGCGCTTCGCCCGGCCGGGTGTCGGAAGAACCGGGGCAGCGGGCGGCGGGCGCGCCGCGCCGGGTGATCTCGGTCAATCTCTGCGCCGATCAGCTGGTGCTGGCGCTCGCCGACCCTGATCAGATCGCGGGTATCACCCATTATGCCGCCGATCCCCAGATGTCGGGCGAGGCGGCGCGCGCGCGCGGACACCGGCTGCTCAACGGGTCGGCCGAGGAGATATTGGCGATCGACCCCGATCTGGTGATCGGCATGCCCGCCAGTGGAAGCATGATGTTGTCTGCGCTCAAGGGCCGGACTTATCCCATGCTCGATCTGACTTTGGCCGATCGCTATGAGGATATTGCGGCATCGATCCGGCAGGTCGCCACCGTGCTCGGGCATGAGGAGCGCGGCGAGGCGCTGATCGCGCGGATGGATGCGCAGCTTGCCGCATTGCCCCAGGCGTCGGGGCGGGGGCGCGTCGCGGCCTATTACCAGCGGCGCGGCTATATGACCGGGACCGGCACGCTGGTCGACGACCTGATGACGCGGATGGGCCTGGTCAATCTGGCGCGCAGGCTGGACAAGCCGCCGCTCTCGCAGATGTCGCTGGAGGAGATGGTGGCGGCGCGGCCGGATTATCTGATCGTCGAAAGCGCCACGAATGACGTGCAGGATCAGGGCACGGAAATGCTGCACCATCCCGCGTTGCGCGGCATGAAGCGCATCAGCATCCCGCAGGCGTGGACGGTGTGCGGCAGTCCCGCCTATGTCGAGGCAGCGAGGGCCGTCGCGCTGGCCGTTGCGCGGCATTAGCGCTTCGCACCCGGCCGGATGCACAGCAATAAGAGGGCCTGCTGATCCCGTACCGCCGCGATCGGCGCTGCAATGGCATTGGGCATTGGCATTCTCCGTCGTCCTTATCGAGCGAGGCCATGGCAGGAGGGCCTGCCATCACCCGAAACTGCGTCGCCCAGACGGAGATACCGTGCCTTGACCATCCCCTGGATCGAGGCAAGAGCGAACCTGCGCCGGCAGGTTTCCTGGCTCGCGGGTCAGGGCGTTGATGCACCGCCTTCCCGGACGTGCCGTCCAGTGGCTGCCTTCCCGTAAAGGGATGGCCCGTGCATCACGCTCGCCGCTTACAGTTGCAGGGACAGCCCCGGATTCGGGCAGGATCGCTCCTTCCCTCACCGCGTTCCCATATTAAGCCCTTCCGGGCACCGGCGCGATCGTGCGGGGCCGGGTTCCGGCTCCGCCCCCGGCTCTTAGACCAAAGTTTTCTGCCCGCCAATGGTTTAGAGGGCATTGATAGTGTTGCGCCTGCGTAAGGGGGGGAGAGGACCGCAGGACGGGGGTTGGCAGGCTGTTTTATGGCAGGAAAGCGTGGTTTTCTTCGCATCTGCACAGTTGTCGCATCGACTTTGGTCCAATTGCTTTTGCGGGAAAAGCGCGGGATCGTTGCTCACCCTCCTGGTGGGGCGTGCCAAAAATCGAGGTTTTAGGATGAGCGACGACATCACCGGCTATCAACAGGCCTATGCCGCCAGTATCGCCGATCCGGAAAGTTTCTGGCTGGCGGCGGCGGAGCGGCTGGACTGGATCGGGAAGCCCTCCGCCGCCTGGCGGGAAGGTGCCGGGTGGTTCGCCGATGGCGTACTCAACACCTGCCATAATGCGGTGGACCGGCACGTTACGGCCGGAAGGGGCGACCAGCCCGCCGTCATTTATGAAAGCCCGGTAACAGGCCAGCGCCGTGTGATCGACTATGCCGAATTGCTGGACGCCGTGTCACGGACCGCAGGGATGCTGTCGCGGCTGGGCGTCGGGAAAGGCGATCGGGTCGTCATCTATATGCCGATGATCCCCGAGACCATGTTCGCGATGCTGGCCTGCGCGCGCATCGGGGCGGTGCATTCGGTGGTGTTCGGGGGCTTTGCCGCGCCAGAACTCGCCAAGCGCATCGATGACGCGAAGCCTCGCCTGCTGCTCACCGCCTCCTGCGGGATAGAGGGGCAGAAGGTGCTGCCCTATAAGCCGCTGGTCGATCATGCGCTGGAAATCGCGACCCATGCGGTCGAGCATGTGCTGGTGTTGAACCGTCCGCAGGCGCAGGCGGACCTGATCCTGCCGCGCGACCTCGACTGGCGGGAGGCGCTGGAGCAATCCTCCCCGGTCGGGTGCGTGCCGGTGGCGGCGAGCGATCCGCTCTATATCCTCTATACCTCCGGCACCACGGGCACGCCCAAGGGCGTGGTGCGCGACAATGGCGGCCATGCCGTCGCGCTGCTGTGGAGCATGACCAATATCTATGGCGTCGATGCGGGCGATCGCTTCTGGGCCGCGTCCGATGTCGGTTGGGTGGTCGGGCATAGCTATATCGTCTATGGCCCGTTGCTCGCCGGATGCACCACGGTGCTGTTCGAAGGCAAGCCCGTCGGCACACCTGATGCCGGCACCTTCTGGCGCACGATCAGCGATCTGGACGTCGATATCTTCTTCACCGCCCCCACCGCGATCCGCGCGATCCGCAAGGAGGACCCGGACGGGCGCTTCATCGCCGATATCGGCACCGGCAGGCTCAAGGCGATGTTCCTTGCCGGGGAGCGCGCGGACCCGGACACGATCCATTGGGCCGAGGCGCAACTGAAGCTGCCGGTGATCGATCATTGGTGGCAGACCGAACTGGGCTGGGCGGGGCTTGCCACCTGCTTCGGCCTCGGCGACCAGCGGCGCAAGCCGGGCAGCGCGGGCTTCCCGGTGCCCGGCTATCGCTTCGAGGTGGTGGACGAGGGCGGCAGGCCGGTTCCCGATGGCGCGTCGGGCAGCGTCGTCATCGGGTTGCCGCTCGCACCGGGCTGCTATGTCGGGCTGTGGAACAATCCGGCGGGCTATGCGAAAGCGTTCGAGACCTTCCCCGGCTATTATGAAACCGGCGACAGCGGCCATATCGATGAAGACGGCTTCATCAGCATCATGGGGCGCACCGACGATATCATCAATGTCGCCGGGCATCGCCTGTCGACCGGGCAGATGGAACAGATCGTCGCCAGCCATCCGGCCATCGCCGAATGCGCGGTCATCGGCGTCGATGATGTGCTGAAGGGCATGATCCCGATGGCTTTTGCCGTCGCCAAGGCGGGCGTGGGCGACGCGGCCGGGCTTGAACAGGCGATCATCCGGCGGGTGCGTGAGGAACTTGGGCCGGTTGCGGCGCTCAAGGATGTGCATCTGGTCGATGCCCTGCCCAAGACGCGATCGGGCAAGATATTGCGCGGAACGCTGCGCCGTCTTGCCAATGGCGAGGACGTGCCGACGCCGCCCACCATCGAAAATCCCGATGTGCTCGATCAGTTTCGCGCGCTGTTCAGCCTTCCGGCGGCGTCCTGAAGATTTGACCTGCAAGGCCGGGAGGATCATGCTGCGCCCCTGAAAGCCATGACGAGTCGAGAGGATATCCAGCACGCAGGCGCGGTGCTCGACGCCGTTCAATCGCCGAGCCGAGCAGCCCAGTCCCCGGTCGCCGCCTCCTGGTGCCGGTCGGCGTTGCGCCATGGCCTCGACCCGTCGATGCAGGTCCAGCGGGAGCGGATCGGCGCGGCGGAACTGGCCTCGCTGCGGCAGGCGCATGATCTGCTGCTGACGGTGGCAAGCCCGGTGCTCGACCAGTTGTTCCGCTCTGTCGGACGGTCGGGCTGCGGGGTGATCCTGAGCGACGCGAACGGCATCATCCTGGAACGCCGCGCTTCCGACGCCGATGCGCCGCTCTTTTCTCTGGTCGGCCTTGCGCCCGGCGGACGCTGGGGCGAGGAGGAGGAAGGCACCAACGGCATCGGCACCTGTCTGTTCGAGGATCGCCCGGTCGTCATCCACCGCGACCAGCATTTCGCCAGCCGCAATATCGGCATCAGCTGCATGGATGCGCCGGTGCACGATCCCCATGGCCGCCTTGTCGCGGCGCTCGACGTATCGAGTTGCCGGGATGATCATGGCGTCGCGATGGCGGATATGGTCGCCTCTCTGGTGCAGGAAACCGCGCGGCACATAGAGCGCGATTATTTCTGCCGCCATTTCGGGCAGCACAGGATCATCTTCCTCGGCGATGATCCCGCCACCGGCACCGCGTTGCTGGCGGTCGATCGCGACGACATGGTGATCGGCGCGAGCCGGGGCGCAAGATTGCGCTATCGCCTCACCGACGAGATGCTCGGCGGGGTCCGGCCGCTCACCGATGTGATGGGGCAGGGCGGGGAAGGCGTCGCTTCCTTCCATGACGGCGAGCGCGCGGTCCTGCGCCGTGCCCTCGCGCAGGCGGACGGCAATGCGAGCCGCGCCGCGCAGATGCTGGGGATTGGCCGGGCGACGCTCTATCGCCGCATGAAAAGGGCGGGCATCCGCGCCTGACGTTTCGGCATTGCGGAGCAGGCGCATTTTGTCGCGCCGACTGTCTCAAAGCCGAGACAGTCTCCTTCCTCTCTGCGTGCCGCCCACTTGCCGCCGCCAGCGGCTCATGACAGCCTCATCTGCACTTCCCCGGTAAAGCAACAAGGAAGAGAGGATCGATCATGGACATGCTCGTTGAGCCTGTGGCCGCGCTGAAGGCTCCCTTCGCCGACCGTTATGACAATTTCATCGGCGGCCAGTGGGTGGCGCCGCGCGCGGGCCGCTATTTCGACAATCATTCGCCCATCACCGGCAAGGTCGTGGGGCAGATCGCCCGATCCGACGCGAGCGATATCGACCTTGCGCTCGACGTTGCGCACAAGGCGAAGGATGGCTGGGGGCAGACCGCCCCGGCAGAGCGTGCGCGCATCCTCAATCGCATCGCCGATCGCATGGAGGAGAATCTGGAAACGCTCGCCCTGGCCGAGACATGGGACAATGGCAAGCCGATCCGCGAGACGCTGGCGGCGGATATTCCGCTTGCCATCGACCATTTCCGCTATTTCGCCGCCTGCATCCGCGCGCAGGAAGGCAGCGTGGGCGAAATCGATCAGGATACTGTCGCCTATCATTTCCACGAACCGCTGGGCGTGGTCGGGCAGATCATCCCCTGGAACTTCCCGATCCTGATGGCGGCATGGAAGCTCGCTCCCGCGCTCGCGGCGGGCAATTGCGTGGTGTTGAAGCCCGCCGAGCAGACCCCGGCTTCCATCCTTGTCTGGGCCGGGATCATCGGCGACCTGCTGCCCGCGGGCGTGCTCAACATCGTCAACGGTTTCGGGCTGGAGGCGGGCAAGCCGCTCGCGACCAGCCCGCGCATCGCCAAGATCGCCTTTACCGGTGAGACGACGACCGGCCGCCTCATCATGCAATATGCGAGCGAGAACCTGATCCCGGTGACGCTGGAACTGGGCGGCAAGTCGCCCAATATCTTCTTCAAGGATGTCGCGCGCGAGGATGATGATTATCTCGACAAGGCGATCGAGGGTTTCGTCATGTTCGCGCTCAATCAGGGAGAGGTCTGCACCTGCCCCAGCCGCGCGCTGATCCATGAAAGCATCTATGACCGCTTCATGGAAAAGGCGCTCGCCCGCGTCGCCGCGATCAAGCAGGGCAATCCGCTCGACCCCGCGACGATGATCGGCGCGCAGGCGTCCTCGGAACAGCGGGAGAAAATCCTCTCCTATATCGATATCGGCAGGCAGGAAGGGGCAGAGGTGCTGATCGGCGGCGGCGCGGCCGATCTGGGCGGGGAGCTTTCCGGCGGCTATTATGTGAACCCCACTGTGTTCCATGGCCATAACAGGATGCGCATCTTCCAGGAGGAAATCTTCGGCCCGGTGCTCGCGGTCACGACTTTCCGGGATGAGGAGGAGGCGCTCTCTATCGCCAATGACACGCTATACGGCCTGGGCGCCGGTGTGTGGAGCCGCGAGGCGAATATCTGCTATCGCTTCGGCCGGGCGATCAAGGCGGGTCGGGTGTGGACCAACTGCTATCACGCCTATCCGGCCCATGCGGCTTTCGGCGGCTACAAGCAGTCGGGCATCGGTCGCGAGACGCACAAGATGATGCTCGACCATTATCAGCAGACCAAGAATATGCTGGTCAGCTACAGTCCGAAGAAACTTGGCTTTTTCTGAATAGAGCGGTTTTGAGTGGACTGGGACGGGATGTGGCTGCACACTCATCCTGTCCGACTTTCTTCCCTGAAATCTGCAAGGCCTGAAATCTTCAAGGAGAGAATGAGATGGCGAAAACCATGAAAGCTGCTGTCGTTCGCGAATTCGGAAAGCCGCTGACCATCGATGAAGTGCCGATCCCGGAAGTGGGACCGGGCCAGATACAGGTCGCCATTCAGGCTTCCGGCGTGTGCCATACCGATCTTCATGCCGCAGAGGGCGACTGGCCGGTCAAGCCCAATCCGCCGTTCATTCCGGGCCATGAGGGTGTCGGCTTCGTTTCCGCCGTGGGCGCGGGCGTCAAGCATGTGAAGGAAGGTGATCGGGTCGGCGTGCCCTGGCTCTACACCGCTTGCGGCCATTGCGTGCATTGTCTGGGCGGCTGGGAAACGCTCTGCGTGGAGCAGCAGAATACCGGCTATTCGGTCAATGGCGGCTTTGCCGATTATGTGATCGCCGATCCCAATTATGTGGGCCACCTGCCCGACGCGATCAGCTTTACCGAGATCGCCCCGGTGCTGTGCGCGGGCGTTACCGTCTACAAGGGCCTCAAGGTCACGGACACCAAGCCGGGCGATTATGTCGCCATTTCCGGCATTGGCGGGCTGGGGCACATGGCGGTGCAATATGCCAAGGCGATGGGCCTCAATGTCGCGGCGGTCGATATCGACGATGCGAAGCTGGAGCTTGCCCGCAAGCTGGGCGCGAGCATCACCGTCAACGCCCTGCATGAGGACCCCGCAGAGGTCATCAAAAAGGAGACGGGCGGAGGCGTCAACGGCGTGCTGGTGACGGCGGTAAGCCCCAAGGCGTTCGAACAGGCGATCGGCATGGTCGCGCGCGGCGGCACGGTATCGCTCAACGGCTTGCCTCCCGGCGACTTCCCGCTCGATATCTTCGGCATGGTATTGAACGGCATCACGGTGCGCGGGTCGATCGTCGGCACGAGGCTCGATCTTCAGGAATCGCTCGATTTCGCGGCGGACGGCAAGGTCCGGGCGACGATCGAGACGGCGAAGCTGGAGGAGATCAACACGATCTTCGAGCGGATGCACAAGGGCCAGATCGAAGGACGCGTCGTCCTCGATATGGCGAACTGAGGGCCGGCGGGTCGCTCGCCATGGTCGCCGGGATGGAAAGGGTCGATCGCGTGGTCGCCACCCCGGCGGCGCTGTCTCTTATCGCGGAACTGACGTCGGAATATGGCCCGGTGCTGTTTCACCAGTCCGGGGGATGTTGCGACGGGTCGTCGCCCATGTGTTATGCTGTCGGGGATTTCCACCTGGGCGACGGCGATAAATTGCTTGGTACCGTCGGCGGCGCGCCGGTCTATATCGGCCGGGCGCAGGGGGAGGCATGGGCGCATACACAGCTCATCCTCGACGTGGTGCCGGGGCGCGGCGGCATGTTCAGCCTCGACAATGGCCGCGAGGTCCGCTTCCTGACGCGGGGGCGGGTGTTTACTCCGGCCGAGATGGCGGCGTTGAACGAAGCGGAAGGCTGATCCTTCCGCTTCCTCTGTTCTTCATCCCAGATCGAGCGCGCCGGTGAGGTCGCCCGGCGGCGGCCCTCCTGCCGCGATCATCGCCTGCTCACGCTCAAGGAGGCCGGGGAGCTTCTCCAGCCCGAAACGCCGCGTGAGGAAACGGGCGATCGATCCGGTGTCGTAGATGCTGTGATCGACCGCGCCCTTCTTCGCATGGGGGGAGACGATGATGGCGGGAATGCGGGTGCCCGGCCCCCAGCGATCGCCTTTGGGTGGCGCGACATGATCCCACCAGCCGCCATTTTCGTCGAAGGTGATGACGACCAGCATCTTTTCCCATTGCGGGCTGTTGCGCAGCGTGTCGATGACGCTGGCGACATGATGGTCGCCCGCCTCGATATCCGAATAGCCCGCATGCATGTTGAGATTGCCCTGCGGCTTGTAGAAGCTGACCGGCGGCAATGTCCCGGCGATGGCATCGGCAAGGAATTTATTGGTGCGCGGGACATGGCCTTCGCCGCCGTCGCGCAGGTGCCGATCGCGCGCCGGGGTGCCGGGCGCGAACCGTTGATAATAGTTGAACGGCTGGTGATGGGGCTGGAAATTGGGACGCGTCGGGAAATCGCCATTGGTCCCGTGCCCGTCGATCGCCGCCTGCCAGCCGCCGCCATACCATGCCCAGTCCATGCCCTTGTCGGACAGCATGTCGCCGATCGTCTTGTGCTGCTGTGGGACCAGCGTGTGCGCGCTCTGCCAGTTGCCGAAGCCGGGGCGGGCCGGGTCCAGTTCATAGGTCGGGGCGAAGGGCGGCATCATCGTGTTGACCGCCCAGAAATCCGGGCTGAGCGTGTTCGGCACGAAACGGGGCGGGCCATCCATCGCGCTCGCCGGGGAGGTGGGAAGCAGCTTGAGGCGGATGCCCTTGGGGTCGTCCCCCTCCACCTGTGCGATCCGTTTGGCCGCGACGCTCTTGTCGGCATCGGGATAGAAAGGCGGCTGGGCGGCGATCAGATATTGATGGTTGAGGAAGGAGCCGCCGAATGCGCCCATGAAGAAATTGTCGCAGAGCGTGAATTCCCGCGCGATCTGCCAGAGGCGCAATTGCGCGCGCGTCTCGCCATAATGGCCCATCACCAGCGCGCCACTGTCACCCCAGGCGACGAAGCCGTCATTTCTGCCGCCGTTGATCTGAAGCTGGTTGTTGTAGAAGCTGTGGACGAGATCGCGCGTCACCACGCCATGGGGCAGGGGGTCGCCCTCCCGCGTCGAGAGCGCAAAGGGGGCATTGGGCAGCAGCGGCAGGTCGTCCGGGCCGATCGCAAATTCGCGATGATCGACCACCTGCTTGTCGGGGACGAGGCCTTCCCAGATTTTCGGCAGCTTCTCGAACGGGCGGCCATCGCGATCCTTCTGGAGGGTGCGCTCGGCCGGAACCTCAGCAAGCGGCTGTTGCAGGCCGGGGAAATCGGCGAAGAGGGTGTTGAAGCTGCGATTTTCGAGATAGATCACGACCACCGTGTCGATCTTCGCGCGCAATTCCCGATCGCGCGACGCCGGGGCCTGCCCATTGCCCGGACTTTTGCGGGCCGGGGCGGCCTCCGCATCGGGCGCGCCCAGAGTGGCGGCCCCCACCACCGCGGACAGACCGCCGAGGAAAAGGCGGCGGTCGGGATTGTCTGGTTGTTCGGAGGAAGCAGGCGTTTCGGGGGTGTCTGGGGCGCTCATGCAGGATTTTCTCCAGTGTCGGAACGCGCAGTTAAAGAATGGGGAGGGCCGGATGTCCAGCCCTCCGCCCGGAGGTTTGCGGCTTTGCGCTCACTCCTGCCGCGCGTCGGCATCCTGATGGGGGGCGGTGCCGGGCAGGGGCCGGGTGACGATCCACGCCGCGCAGGCGAGGAGCGCGGCCGCGACGCCGATCGCCAGCAGCGCGCCGGGATGCGCCGCCAGCCAGAAAAGGATATAGCCAACGGCCATGCCGAGGCAGGCGGCCTGCTTGCCGCGCTTGGGAATCGCGCCCTCGGCTCGCCATGCGCGCAGCGCCGGACCATGGCGCGGATGGTCGAGCAGCCATGCTTCGAGCCGGGGTGAGGAGCGGGCGAAGCAGCCCGCCGCGAGGATGAGGAAGATCGTCGTCGGCATCAACGGCAGCAGCGCGCCGATTATGCCCAGCCCCACGCAGAAGAAGCCGAGCAGCAGCCAGCCGATCCGTAGCGCCCGCCGGGTTTCAGATCCGGCTTCTGGTCCGGCTTCTGGCCCAATCCTTTGCATGGCCGCCTCATTTTCGTCAGGCGGGGAAGGGAAGGGCGCGTTCAACGGCCAGCATTCCGAATGGGCAGCGTGCGCATCGGGAGGGCAGCAATGAATCGCATTTGCTAATGCTTCTCCTTTTCCTATGTGATGCGCAACAGAATCTTTGTGCCGGGGGTGGGATTATCCGTCCTCGAACGTGCGGATCACATCGAGAAACGCTTCGCCATAAGCCTGCCGCTTGCGCTCGCCGATCCCGGAAATCAGCGCCAGATCGGCAAGCGAGCGCGGTTTCTTCATCGCCATTTCGCGCAGCGTGCTGTCATGGAAGATGACATAGGGCGGCAAGCCCGCCTCGACGGCGAGCGTACGGCGGCAGGCGCGCAGCGCCTCGAACAGGGGATGGCCCACCGGATTAGGCTCGCCATTGCGCTTGCCGCGTCTGGCCCGCGCGGGCGGCAGGATCAGCGATACCATCTCCTCGCCGCGCAGAAAGGGCCGGGCGGCGGGGCCGAGCATCAGGCCGCCATGCTCGTTGGTTTCCAGCGCATCGCGCACCATCAGTGCGCGGGCGACCGGCTTGATGAGGGTCGTTTCCTCACCATCGATGATGCCATAGACGGAGAGGCGATCATGCTGGCGCTGGACGATCTTGTCGTTGGACTTGCCGGTCAGCACCGCCTCTATATGGCCGAGGCCAAAGCTCTGTCCGGTGCGATAGACGGCGGAAAGCAGCTTTTGCGCGGTCGTCGTCGCATCGACGCTGGGCGGGGGCGCGAGGCAATTGTCGCAATTGCCGCAGCCCGAAGGCGGGTCCTCGCCGAAATGGCGCAGCAGCACGGCGCGGCGGCAGGTCCCGGTTTCCACCAGCGCGCCCAATGCGGCGATGCGCGTGCGCTCACCCTGCTGGCGTTCGGCGTCGACCTCCGCGATCCGCTGGCGTGCGCGGACGAAATCCTCCGCGCCCCAGAGCAGCGTCGCGACGGCGGGATCGCCATCGCGCCCGGCACGGCCGCTTTCCTGATAATAGCTTTCGATGGACTTGGGCAGGCCCGCATGGACGACGAAGCGCACGTCCGGCTTGTCGATGCCCATGCCGAAGGCGACGGTGGCGACCATCACCATATCCTCGCTGGCGATGAAGGCGGCCTGATTGGCGGCGCGCACATCGGGGGCGAGACCGGCATGATAGGGCAGCACCGGGCGGCCATAGGCGTGGAGGCTCCCGGCGATCTTTTCGGTCGCCGCGCGGGTCTGGGCGTAGATGATGCCGGGGCCGGGATGCGCGTCGAGCACCGCCTTGATCTGCTGCATCAGCCCGTCGCGCGGCTGGATCGCATAGCGGATATTGGGCCGGTCGAAGCCCGATATGACCAGCCCTTCCGCCTCGATGCCGAGCTGCACCAATATGTCCTGCCGCGTATGCGCGTCGGCCGTGGCGGTAAGGGCAAGGCGCGGCACATCGGGAAAGGCGTCGAGCAGCGGGCGCAGCAGGCGATAGTCGGGGCGGAAATCATGCCCCCATTCGGAAACGCAATGCGCCTCGTCGATCGCGAAGAGGCAGAGGCGGGAGCGTTCGAGCAGGCTGCGAAAACCCGCGCCGCTCGCCCGTTCGGGCGCCACATAGAGGAGGTCGAGTTCGCCCGCGACCAGCCTGTCCTGCGTCTCGCGCCAGTCGGCATCGGCGGAGGTGAGGCTCGCCGCCCGGATGCCGAGCGCGCGGGCGGAGCGCAACTGGTCGTGCATCAGCGCGATCAGCGGGGAAATGACGATGCAGCATCCTTCCATCGCCATGGCCGGAAGCTGGTAGCAGAGCGACTTGCCCGCGCCGGTCGGCATGATCGCCAGCGTGTTGCGCGCACCGATGATGCGCGTCACCACCTGTTCCTGCACGCCCCGAAAACTGTCGAATCCGAATATGTCGTGCAGCAAGGTGGCGGGATGAGAAGGCATGGCGAGGCTATAGGGGGAGGCCGCGCAAACGGGAAGTCCCTGTTTGCAGGAAGGCGCCGCGCCCGAAATATCTGACAAGGCTGTAAAAGCGGCTTAATAGGGGTGGACAGAGGACAGTATCCGGAACGGGAAAGCAAAAGACTTTGGCGACGATCATAGATGTGGCCCAGCGGGCAGGGGTTTCGATCAAGACGGTTTCGCGGGTGTTGAACCGGGAACCGCATGTGCGCGACGTACTGCGCGACAAGGTGCTGGAGGCGGTCGAGGCGCTGGGCTATCGGCCCAACCAGTCGGCGCGGCGCATGGCGGGGCGGAAATCCTATCTGGTCGCCTATCTTTACGCCAATCCCAGCCCCGCCTATGTGACCGGGGTGCAGTCCGGCGCGGCCTTTTGCTGCCGGGAACTGGGCTATCATCTGGTGGTGGAGCCGGTGCTGCCCGATGAAACGGACATGTCGGGCGTGGTGGACAGGCTGGTTTCGACGCTTGCGCCCGATGTGCTGCTCGTCACCCCGCCCATTTCCGACGATCCCGCCTTTCTCGCGCTGATGGAGCGTATCGGTACGCCGCTGGTGCGCATCGCCGGGGTGCTGCCGGGGCCGGGCAAGGTCATCCCGGTCGACGATCGCGGCGGCGCCTATCGCATGACCCGCTATCTGATCGAGCGCGGGCACCGCCGCATCGGCGTGGTGCGCCCGCATCCGGACCATCTCTCGGCGCTCGCCCGCTATCAGGGCTTTGTCGATGCGATGGAGGAGGCCGGGTTGCCGATCGATCCCGCCTGCATCGCGCAGGGCTATTTCACCTTCGAGTCCGGCCGGGAGGCGGCGGAACAATTGCTGGATCAGGTCGAAAGGCCGACCGCGATCTTCGCGACCAATGACGAGATGGCGCTCGGCGTGCTGGCCAAGGCGCAGGATATGGGCCTGTCGCTGCCGCAGGATCTCTCCGTCGCCGGTTTTGACGATATCCCCGCGACGCGCACCTGCTGGCCAAGGCTGACGACGATCCGCCAGCCGCTCGCGGAACTGGGGCGAGCCGCCGTCATGGCCGCCGTTGGACGCGACGAAGGGGAGGCGCAACTGCTGGACCATGGGCTGGTCGAGCGGGAGTCCGTCGCCTCCCTCCGCTGAGGTCCGGCATCCGCTGATGTCCGGCGCCGATAGCGGCGGGGGGAGCGGCTCCACGATATGAATAGATGATGTCGACCCTATCGATTTGACGGATGGGACGCTTCTCGACGAACATGCGATAACAGGAAAAGGATAAGGAAGCGGAGAGTGCGGTCTGTCCGTTCCCGCGCAGGAGGGAAGGGAAGGCCATCGCGCACCGGCGTCGATCATGCTTCCTGAACGCCCTTTGCCGGGAGGACGGCGGCAGAGAGGCGATGACCGCCTGCCCTCTTCTTTTCATCCGCTTCCGCCAGAGGATGTGGAAAGAAGAGACGCGATGACAAGGACTGCCGAACCCGGTTTCATGACGGGTTTTTCGTTGCTTTTGCCGATAACGCTATCGACGATGGCGATAGTGTTGCTGGCGCCGATTTTGCCGCAGATGCTGGCGGAGTTCAGCGCTGTTGGGGGGTATGAATATTGGGTGCCGATGATCCTGACGATCCCGGCTTTGTGCATAGCGTTTCTCTCGCCGCTGGCCGGGATGCTGGGGGATTATTTCGGGCGGCGCAGGCTGCTGCTTTTTTCCTTCCTGCTTTATGTGGCGGTCGGCATCGCGCCGCTGTTCCTGAAGAGCCTGCCCGCGATCCTGCTTTCGCGCGTGGGCGTGGGCATTGCCGAGGCGCTGATCATGGTGCTCTCGACCACGATGATCGGCGATTATTACAGGGGCGCGGCGCGGGACAAATGGCTGGCGGCGCAAACCGCCTTCGCGTCGATCTCGGCGCTGATCTTCTTCAATCTGGGCGGGCAGCTGGGCGTCTTCGGCTGGCGCGCGCCGTTCTGGGTCTACAGCTCGGCCCTGCTGATGTTCGCGCTGGTGCTGGCCTTCACCTGGGAACCGAAGAATGACGAGCAGGCGCGCGCGGAGACCGGGAAGGGGGCCGGGAAGGGCGCCGGGCAAGCCGGCGGCCCCGCCCCGCATAACAGCAGCTGGGCGGGTTTCCCCTGGGCAGCGATGCTCTCGATCCTGGGCATCACCATCTACGGCTCGGTCTTCTTCTACACGGTGCAGATACAGGCCTCCTCGGGCCTCCATGCGCTGGGCCTCACCGATCCGGCGCGGATAGGCTTCCTCACCTCGGTGGCGAGCGTGGGCGTGCCGCTGGGCACCTTCCTCTATTCGCGGATCGGCCGCTGGCCGGTGCGCCGCCTGCTGTTGATCGAATTTGCGATGCTGGCGGTGGGCTTCATCGTCATGAGCCGCGCCCATGGCCCGACGACGTTCCTGACCGGCTGCTTTATCAACCAGATCGGCGCGGGCCTGTTGCTGCCGACGCTGCTGGTGTGGGCGATGAGCCTGCTCTCGTTCGAGATACGCGGGCGCGGGGCGGGCTTGTGGCAGAGCGCCTTTGCCTTCGGGCAATTCCTCAGCCCGGTCGTCGTGACCTTCCTCGCGCAGCAGGCAGGCGGCCTGCTGCCGGCCTTCGGCCTGCTGGCGATGGGCGCGGTGATCGGCGTCGTCATCGTCGTGGTGGTGCCGTTCCGCCGGGGCGAGCAGGCGGTCGAGGGAGCGATGGCGCATGGCTGACCGGCTGAAGGGCAAGGTGGCGGTGGTCACCGGCGCGGCCAATGGCATCGGGCAGGGCTGTGCGCGCCTGTTCGCGGCCGAAGGCGCGCATGTGATCGGCGTCGACCGGGCGGGGACGGACGCATGCTGCGACCTGCTCGACGAGGCCGCGACAGAGGCGCTGTTCGGGCGGATCGGGCAGGAGCATGGCCGGATCGACATTCTCGTCAATGCGGCGGCCTTCGCGGTGTTCGAATGGATCGAGGCGATGTCCTATGCGGACTGGAAGACGACGCTGGCCGGAGAGCTTGATATCGTGTTCCTCGCCACCCGCGCGGCGTGGCCCTGCCTCAAGGCGAGCGGGGCCGCCTCGGTGATCAATTTCGCTTCGGCCAATGCGCGCCATGCGCTGGAGGGATCGCCGGCGCTGGCCCATTGCGCGGGCAAGGGCGGGGTTCAGGCGATGACGCGGCAACTGGCGATGGAGGGCGCGCCGCACGGCATCCGCGCCAACAGCATCGCGCCCGGCTTCATCCGCACCGCCGCGACCGACCGCCACCTCGCCGCCGACCCGGCGTTCAAGGCGCAGGTGCTGGGCAAGAACATGCTCCAGCGTCTGGGCGAACCGGAGGATATCGGCTGGTGCGCCCTCTGGCTCGCCTCCGACGAGGCACGCTATGTCACAGGCGCCGATATCCCCGTCGATGCCGGCGCTACCGCCTGGTGAGGGCG